>Ga0180433_10003154_pt1 | contig 24508 bp, 3 predicted proteins | sample SS_ome_8_FD_132980 | JGI IMG/M metagenome (GOLD analysis project Ga0180433, IMG submission 132980) | Hypersaline lake sediment archaeal communities from the Salton Sea, California, USA - SS_1_D_1 metaG | ecosystem: Environmental > Aquatic > Non-marine Saline and Alkaline > Hypersaline > Sediment... | reverse complement strand
ACTATTACAGCCGTATAGACATAAACACCGATAGGTTGTTTTTTGCCGTTTTTCGTGCCGTCCCAGCCGATCTGCTGGTCATTGGTCTCAAATATCAGGAGCCCCCAGTTATTATATATCTTCAGCTCCAGTGATACGAATGGTCCGCCCAGAACGTGCAGCACATCATTTTTTCCGTCACCGTTAGGAGAAAATGCTGTTGGAATAACGGGCAGCAGCACATCGCTGAGAGAAAGGTCAACCCTTGCCGTATCAACACAACCATATTCATTTGTTACGATCTGTGTGACAGTATAAGTACCGCCTACAACATGATATGAATATGACGGGCTTTGCTCTTCCGAAGTACCGGCTTCATCTCCAAAATCCCAGTACCATTCTGTTGCACCGACTGAATTATCAGTAAATGTGACTACCTCATCCTGATTAATTTCATACTTGTCCGGTGTAAATCCTGCTACAGGATTCGGGCTTATTGTTATAGTCTGCGAAATCGTATCCAGACACCCGTTTGATGTCTGTGCTATCAGTATTACATCATAATCCCCTGCTGCTATATAAGCATGTTCGGGATCACTCACAGTATCGTAATAACCATCTCCGAAATCCCAATCCCATATAACTATCGAATCATTCTCCACTATAGAGCTGTCAGCAAATAATACTGTATCATCCGCACAATTGCCTGTATATGTGAAATAAGCATCAAAAGAAGTTACAGAGACTTCGCTATATGCTGTATCAATACACCCGCCTGTTGTTGTTATAATAAGCTCAACAGTGTAAGTGCCGGCCGCATCATACATATTTGACGGATTTTGTGCTGCTGATGTATTACCATCGCCGAAATCCCATGACCATGATTCAACACTGTCATTTACCACAACAGAATTATCAGTAAAGTTCACATTTATTCCCACACAATTACCTGATGAGGCAAAGTCAGCTTCTGCCATTATCAATGGTACATTATATGCAACAGTATCCATGCATCCCATATCAGTAGTGACGATCAACTGTACCGTGTATGTTGCCGCAGTATCGTAAACCTTTTCCGGATCACTTTCTGTTGAAGATGTCCCGTCACCGAATATCCAGTACCAATCAACAATTGCACCTTCGGTTATTGTTGACTGGTCAGTAAAGGTTACACTAAGTGAATTACATTCGGTACTATAACCGAAGCCGGCAACCGGTGCAGGCTCCATATTAACACCCAGGGTATCATAAGCAGGCTCGCATCCGTCTTCAGAACCAATAATAAAATACAAGCTGTCCGACAGGTAATCATCCGCACTGAATATATATGTGGTGATCAGGCTTGTGTCGTCAGGCGAGAATACACCTGTGCCTGTAGAATACCATTGTATTGTGCCATTACCGATAATAGTACCGGTCAGGTCAATAGACGGCATATTGGAACAGATAACCGTATCCTGTCCTGCATTAAGGGTGGGCTTATCACCCCAGTGAATGTACATTGTATCCGATTCAGGGAAACATGTGCCGTTATTGGTTGATGTCAGCACCATCATTAATGAACCTGTTGCAGTATCCTGAAGTGTCGGGACATATAATACACTTAATGATGAATCATTTGGTGCAAAGCTGCCGGAGCCTGTTGTTGTCCATATTCCTGTTGTTGCACCCTCTGTGACACTTCCTTGTAAATATACTCCAAGCTCGTCAAAACACAGACTCTGATCCGGACCTGCATCAACAACAGGTCCCGGTGTCATGTTGATAACAAGAGTATCCGACACTTCCTCACAATCTCCTACATCAACAGCGGTTAGTATAAGAACAGCCTGCTGGTTCACAATATCATCATCACTAAATATATATGTGGTATTCAGTGAATCAGCCTGATCAAAGCTGCCGTCAGATAAGGACGACCATATCACTTCATTTGCAACAGTGACGGTTCCGTAAATATTAACATCAATATCATTGTCACATATTATCTCATCTGTCCATCCGTTTATTTGCGGAGCATCTGTTATAGTAACAACCATGGTGTCTGTTACATCCATACATGCCTGGGTGGATGTCAGTATAAATGTGACGCTTCCGGCAGTAGTATCACCGGCACTTAGAATATACTGAGCGTCCAGTTCGGTATTATCCGGCACAAATGAACCTGTTCCCGTACATGTCCATTCGCCTGTTCCTGATCCGCCTGTAATTATACCGTTCAGGTTAACATTATTTGTTGCACATACTATCTGGTCATCCCCGGCAAATACGTCAGGTACGGTTGTGATTGTTACTTTCATACTGTCGTTTTCCGGCAGGCAGGAGCCGTTATTTGTAGATGTCAGCACTAATGTTATCTCTCCTGCAATACTGTCTTCAGCACTTCTTGCATACACCGCATTCAGTGTTGAGTCATTGGGAACAAATGTCCCTGTTCCTGAAGTTGTCCAGATACCAGTTGATGCTCCGCCTGTAACCGAACCGTCGAGATATACATAAACCTCGTCAAGACAGATATACTGATCCGGGCCTGCATCAGCTACCGGAGCAGGTGTTATTGTAACAACTATAGTATCTGTCATTTCACATGCATTTGTAGAGGCAAGGATCAATGTAACGATACCTGCTGCAGTATCTTCAGCGCCCGGCACATAAGTCGCATCCAGGGTAGCTGAGTCAGGAATAAAAATTCCTGTTCCGTCAGTGCTCCATACTCCTGTAGTGCTGCTTCCGGATACTGAACCATTAAGTAGAATATCGGAGTTATTTGCACACGCTATCTGATCTTCGCCTGCATCAACGACCGGTCTTGGGGTTATTGTTACCACCATAGTATCTATGCTTGCAATACAAAGTCCGTTATCGGTTGAAGTAAGTATAAATGTCACAATACCATTTACCGTATCAGCAGCACTTGGGATATAAGTTGCATCCAGCGTGGTTTCATCCGGAGTGAAAGTTCCTGATCCGTCGGATTCCCATATTCCGGTTGTGGTTATTCCTGTTATTGATCCGTTAAGATAAATATTCTCATCAGTACATATATATTGATCATCCCCGGCATCCACAACAGGTGCAGGTATAATTGTGACATTCACGGTATCAGTTTCTGCAAAGCAGTCACCATTATTTGTTGTTGTCAGAATAAGCTGTACAAATCCTGCTACAGCATCTGAATCACTCGGCAGATAATTTGTGCTCAGTGATACATCACTTGGCATAAATGAACCCGTACCTGTTGTTGTCCATTGTCCGGTAGATGTTGCACCCCATACATTCCCGTTCAGGCTTACCCAGTCGTTATTTTCACATACAGTATCATCAGGGCCGGCATCAACCCATGGCGCCGGTGTAATTGTAACTATCATTGTATCCGATTTGGCAAGGCAGCTTCCGTATTCATCCGATGTAAGTATAAACATCAGTTCGTTCAGTGTTGTATCCAGGTCGCTGAAAACATACTCTGTCTCAAGGTATGTGGTTCCGGGCCAGAATATCCCTGTACCGTCGGTTGTCCATTCTCCTGTGCTGGATCCTCCGAATATTGTACCGTAGAGCCCCACATAATTATTAGCGCATACAATCTGGTCATCCCCTGCAATAACTGTCGGAACCGGTACGAAATTCACTGTCATTTCATCGGAACCTTCAATGCAGTCACCGTTGTTTGTAGATGTCAGTGTGAATGTAATTGAGCCAATTGTCGTATCCTGAGCTGACGGGTAATATATTGCATCAAGTGTAGTATCATTAGGTGAAAATGTTCCTGTTCCTGTTGTTGTCCACACTCCGGTCGTTGACCCGCCTGACACAGTGCCAAAGAGTGTTACTATGGGATCTTCATCACAATAGTACTGGTCTTCTCCTGCATCAACCGCAGGTGAAGGTGTTATTGTTACGATAAGTGTATCTGTCTGTAAACAGGCATATGTTGAAGAAAGCACCAGTGTAACTTCTCCTGCATCCATATCTTCAGTCCCCGGAGTATATGTTGCATTCAGGGAGGTATCAGAAGGAGCGAATGTTCCTGTTCCTGAAGTTTCCCATAATCCTGTTGTTGAAGATCCTGAAACAGATCCGTTGAGATCAACATCCGGATTATTGGCGCATACAATTACATCTGCCCCTGCACTGACAAGCGGAGTGGGTGTTATAGTGACCTGCATCATGTCAGTAACTGAATTACAATTACCGTTATTTGTTGAGGTCAGTATTAATGTTACGGAGCCTAAAGCAGTGTCTGCCGGGCTTGGTATATATGTGCCATTCAGTGCAGTATCTGACGGAGAAAAAGTACCTGTTCCCGTTGTCTGCCATGCGCCTGTTGTTGTGGCTTCAGAGACTGAGCCATTCAGTACCACGCTTTCATCAGTACAAATATATTGATCCTCACCTGCATCAACCACAGGTTCCGGAGTTATTGTAAGGACAAGTGTGTCTTTAACCGGGAAGCACATGCCGTTATTTGTAGAAACCAGTGTGAGGTAAATTGTCCCTTCTTCAATATCCTCCTCTGTCACAGAATAATCTGCATTAAGGAATTCTTCGTTTGGCAGGAATATACCGTTACCTGTGGTAAACCATTCGCCTGTTGATGTGGCTCCTCCCACAATCCCGTTCAGGGACACATCAGTGTTATTTGCACATACTGATATATCCTCGCCGGCATCAACAAAAGGTGAAGGTGTAAGGGTATAAACTACCGTATCTTTTATTTCAACACATGTATTTGTTGATGTAAGGATCAAAGTAACACTGCCTGCAGCAGTATCTTCAGGACTTGGATAATAAAAAGCGTCAAGCTGATCCTGGTCAGGATCAAATGTTCCTGATCCCAGTGTTTCCCAATACCCTGTCGAACTTTCTCCTGAAACGGATCCCTGGAGCTGAATATCAGCATTATTTGAGCAGTATGTATAATCAACACCTGCATCAACAACCGGCAATTCACTCATAGTGATTACCATAGAATCGCTTTCTTCCAGGCAGTTGCCATAATTCGTTGATGTGAGGATAATAGTAACCGAACCTGCAATACTGTCCTCTTCGCTTCTTATATATATGGCATTCAGGCTCTCAGCATCCGGCAGGAATATTCCTGTTCCTGTTGTTGTCCATATACCTGTGGTTGCACCTCCTGATACAATTCCCTGCAATGATACAGAATCTTCGTCTATACAAATATCCTGATTCGCACCGGCATCCACCATAGGTGCAGGAGTTATTGTCACTTCAAGTGTGTCGGTAGCAGGACATGCATTTGTTGCTGTCAGAATAAGCAATACCGATCCTGCTGTTGTATCCTCATCACCCGGGATATATGTAGCATTCAGTGTTGTATCATCAGGAGTGAATGTGCCTGTGCCGCCTGATGACCATTGTCCTGTAGTAGTACTGCCTGATACAATGCCATTGAGTATGACATCCGGATTATTTGCACATACTGTCTGGTCAATCCCGGCATCAATATAAGGGAGTGTTGTAAGTGTTACTATCATCGTATCATACGCCGGCAGACAATTGCCATTATTTGTTGACATCAGAATAAGGCTTACCGTTCCTGCTGTGGTGTCTGCCACACTTGGTGTATAAACAGCATCTAAAGAGTCTGCATCAGGGGAGAATGTCCCTGTTCCTGATGTGGCCCACTGTCCTGTTCCCTGGCCACCGGTTATCTCTCCGTCAAGCTCTACATCAAATCCGTTACAAACACTCTGGTCAGGTCCTGCGTCAGCTTCAGGCGGTATAGTTATCGTAAGCATTAACGAATCTGATTCTGCAAAGCAATCCCCGTTATTTGTGGATGTCAGGTATATAGGGAATGTACCTAATGCAGTGTCAGTGTCAGCAGGCAGGTATAATGCATTAAGTGTTGAGTCGTTGGGATTAAAAACACCTGATCCTGATGTTGACCAGATACCTGTTGTTGTAGGTCCGCTGATAATACCTGCTAAGTAAACTGTGTCATTATTGGCACATACCGAGATATCTTCACCCGCTTCAACGTAAGGAGCGGGAGTAATAGTCACTACCATTGTATCTGTTTCTTCAAGACAGCCCCCGGTATTTGTTGTTGTAAGGTAAAATGTTACCGTTCCTGTAGTTGTATCAGCTTCACTGAAATGATAATCTGCATTAAGACTATCAGGATCAGGATCAAAAGTGCCTGATCCTGTTGTTGTCCAGGTACCGGTACCTGCACCGCCGGTAGCAATACCATCCAGAGTCACGAAATTGTTAGCGCATACTTCCTGGTCTTCTCCTGCATCAGCCTGGGGTGCAGCAGTGTAATAAACGATCATAGTATCTGTCACAGCATTGCAGTCCCCGTTATTTGTTGATGTAAGAACAATAGTGACAGATCCTGAAACAGTATCTTCCGGGCTGGGCACATAAGTAGCGTTCATAGAAATATCATCCGGTGTGAAAGAACCTGTTCCTGAGGAGCTCCATTGTCCTGTTACAGCTCCTCCTGTTACAGAGCCGTCCATTACAGCATCCGGAATATTGACACACACCCACTGATCCGGACCGGCATCCGCTACCGGCGCCGGTGTTATTGTTACTTCCAGGGAGTCGTAAACTGCAAGGCACAACCCGTTGTTCGTTGAAGCCAGAGTCAGTGTTACCGTTCCGCTGCTTAGATCTTCTGTGCCGGGTAAATATACTGCATCCAGTGTGCCTGCATCAGGGGCGAAAATGCCTGTGCCCGAAGATGACCATTCTCCGGTAACAGTCCCTCCCCATACCGAGCCGTCAAGTTGTACATTGGAATTGTTTGCACATACAGTCTGATCAGGACCGGCTTCAAGATGAATACCTTCACTGATCGTAAGTATGAGAGTGTCGGTAACAGGATTGCACAATCCGTTATTTGTAGAGGTCAATACCAGTATTACCGAACCTGCTACCGTATCTGCAGCGCTTGGTTCATATACAGCATCAAGCGTTGTTGCATCAGGATCAAATGAGCCTGTTCCGTTTGTTGTCCATTCTCCGGTTATTGTACCTCCTGAAATGCTTCCGTCAAGTGTAATATTCGGATCGTTGGCACAGACCGTCTGGTCATCACCGGCATCAACAACAATTCCCACATCAATGGTAATTGTCATGGTGTCAGTGACTTCTATGCATTGTCCGTTGTTTGTAGATGTCAGAACCAGTGTAACAAAATGGTTTGCCGTATCTTCATCACTCGGGAAATATGATGCATCGATCGTTGCGGAATCCGGGGAGAAATACCCCGTGCCATCCGATGTCCATACTCCTGTTGTTGAGCCGCCATATATTGTGCCATCCAGTATTATCTCCGCATTATCAGCACAAATAACCTGGTCAGGACCTGCATCAACGAACGGTGCAGGAGTTATTGTAAGTACAACGGTATCGTCTTCTGCAATACATCCGCCATTGTTTGTTGATGTAAGCACAAGATTTACGGTTCCTGCTGTTGTGTCTGCATCACTCGGAGTATATGTCACATTCATGGAATCCTGGGACGGGGCAAATGTGCCTGTACCGTCAGTTGTCCATGTGCCAGTAACAGAACCACCTGAAACAGAGCCTGCCAGGGATACTACAGCATCATTTGCACAGACAGTCTGATCGTCGCCGGCAAGAACCAGTGGAGCCGGAGAGAATGTGATAGTCATTGTATCCGTTACCATATCACAATCTCCAAAATCAGCGGATTGTAATACCAGTATAACGCTGCCTGCTGTTGTATCTGCTGCACTTGGATCATAAGTTGCATCCAGTGTGGAAGCATCAGGATCAAAAGTACCTGTTCCCAGGGTTTCCCATAGTCCGGTTGTTGTACCTCCGGTAACCGAGCCGTTAAGTGATACTTCCGTATTATTAAGGCATACTTCCTGATCATCGCCGGCATCAACAACCGCCGGCTCAATAATTGTAATTTTCATACTGTCAACAGCAGCTTCGCATGCACCTATCGGATTATCAGTAGTTATTGTAAGAGTAACTTCTCCTGCAGCAATATCTTCGGCGCAAGGCGTATATGTTGCATCCACCAGGTTAGGATCGTCGAATGTTCCTGCAGTTGGTGATGACCATGTTATTCCTGTTGCTCCTCCGCCGAAGGAAGCACCTTCAATAGTATATGTGTCTTCAGGGCAGATCGTTGTATCCGGCCCGGCTTCCACTGTCGGTATCGGTTCTATTGTAAGTGTAAACGTATCAAAAACTGATCCGCATGGTCCGGCAGGATCATCTGTGGTTATTGTCAGAACAACGCTTCCTGCCGTAATATCGGCTGCTGACGGTGTATATGTTGCCGTAAGCAGTGTCTCATCATCAAATGTGCCTCCTGACGGGGATGACCATGTTATTGTAGTCGCCCCTCCGCTGACAGAAGCGCCTGATATTGTATGTGTTTCTCCTTCGCAGACTGCTGTATCCGGCCCTGCATCAACAACAGCAGCCGGATCAATTGTAAGTGTCATATTGTCGGACTCTGCAATACAGGAACCGGCAGGATCATCTGTGGTTATTGTCAGTATTACACTTCCTGCTGCTATGTCCTCTGCTGACGGTGTATAAGTGGCAAGCAGCAGGTTTGCATCATCAAATGTCCCTCCTGTCGGGGACGACCATGTAACTGATGTTGCTCCGCCGCCAAACGCGGCATCAGTAAATGTATAAGTTTCACCCTCACATATTGTTGCGTCAGATCCTGCATCAACCGTTGGTAAAGGATTTATTGTCAGTGTCATATCATCCGAGACAGCAATGCACGGTCCTGCAGGGTCATCAGATGTTATTGTCAGCACTACGCTTCCTGCAGTGATATCTGCTGCCGAAAGTGTATATGTGGCAGTTAACAGGTTCGGATCATCAAATGTACCCCCTGTCGGTGATGTCCAGGTAATACCTGATGCACCACCGCCAAGTGAACCTGCAAGGGTATAGTTGTCTCCTTCGCAGATCGCACTGTCCGCACCTGCATCAACAATCGGGGCCGGGTTTATTACCAGGAGCATATCGTCTGATACCGCGTTACATGATCCTGCCGGATCATCAGTGGTAATTGTAAGTGTGACACTTCCCGCATCAATGTCATCTGCTGATGGTGTATATGTTGCTGCCGGAAGATCAGCATTATCAAATGTGCCTGTTCCGTCTGTTGACCATGTTATCCCGGTTGCACTTCCTCCAAAGACACCTGATAATGTATATGTGTCACCTTCACAGATCGTGGCATCAACTCCTGCATCAACTGTTGCTGCCGGCTCTATGGTTATCACCATATCATCCGAAGCTGCACCGCACGGTCCTGCAGGATCGTTAGTGGTTATTGTAAGAGTGACAATTCCTGCTGCAATATCTGCTGCCGAAGGTGTATATGTGGCATCGGTCAGGGTCTCATCATCAAATGTCCCGGCTGTCGGGGATGTCCATGTAATACTTGAGGCGCCTCCCCCCATGGACCCGGACAGAGTGTATGACTCACCCTCGCAGATCGTGGCATCCTCACCTGCCTCCACTGTTGCCGCAGGATTAATTGTCAGGGTCATGTCGTCGGTCACTTCAGCACAAGGCCCTGCCGGATCATCACTTGTTATTGTCAGTGTTACCGATCCTGCACTAATATCATCTGCTGACGGTGTATATTCTGCATCAACAAGTGTATTATCATCAAACATGCCGCTTCCTGATGTTGTCCAGACTACAGTTGACGCTCCTCCGCCCAGTGATCCTGATAATATTTGTGTTTCTCCTTCGCATATTGTCGCATCATCACCTGCGCTTATAACTGCAGCAGGATCTATTGTCAGCACCATATCATCTGTTGCAGCTAAACATGGCCCTGCCGGATCATTAGTAGTTATTGTAAGGGTTACGCTGCCTGCTGTGATATCTGCAGCGCAGGGCGTGTATGTAGCTGTTAGCGAACCTGCATCATCAAAAGTTCCTGCAGTAGGGCTTGTCCAGGTAACTAATGTGGCACTGCCTCCCATAACTCCGGATAATGAATACGTTTCACCTTCGCAAACAGTAGCATCATCTCCTGCACTAACTGTTGCTGCCTGGTCTATTGTAAGTACCATATCATCAGTTGCTGCACTACAGCTTCCAACAGGATCATCTGTTGTTATTGTAAGTGTAACGCTTCCAGCTGCTATATCTTCAGCCGAAGGCGTATATGTTGCTGCTTCAAGTCCTGCATCATCAAAGGTTCCTCCTGTAGTTGATGTCCATATAACACTTGAAGCGCCTCCTCCCATCACACCGGAAAGGAGATATGAACTTCCTTCACAGATAGTTGCGTCATCTCCTGCAGTAACTGTAGCATCTGTCTCTATTGTCAGCACCATATCATCACTGGCAGCAATACATGCACCTGCCGGATCGTTTGTGGTAATAGTAAGAGTGACAGTGCCCGCGGTAATATCTGCTGCTGAAGGAGTATATGTGGCATCGGTCTGGGTGTCATCATCAAAAGTCCCTGAACCTGATGTTGACCATGTAATACTTGATGCTGCTCCTCCAAATGCACCTGATAAAGTATATGATTCACTTTCACAGACAGCATCATCATCACCTGCAGTAGCTGTTGCTGACTCGTTTATTGTAAGCACCATATCATCAGTAACCTGACCGCACGGCCCTGCAGGATCATCAGATGTGATGGTAAGTGTTACTGTGCCAAGTGCTTCATCGGCTGCCGAGGGTGTATATGTGGCATCGGTTTGCGTATCATCGTCAAATAAACCTGTACCTGACGTGCTCCATGTGATCGACGAGGCTCCTCCACCGAAAGCGCCTGACAGAGTATATGTGCTTCCGATACATATACCGGCATCACTTCCTGCATTAACAGTAGCAACAGGATCAATTGTCAGAACCATATCATCGGATACCGATGTACATGGACCGGCAGGGTCATTTGTTGTAATAGTAAGTGTTACTGTCCCGGCCGTAATATCATCTGCTGACGGTGTATATGTTGCTGTCAGTGACCCTGCATCATCAAAAGTCCCTGCTGTGGGTGATGACCAAACTATGCTTGATGCACTTCCTCCCATAACCCCTGAAAGGGTATATGTTTCGCCCTCACATATAGTGGCATCATCTCCTGCGCTTACTGTAGGCAGAGGATTTATTGTTAAGATCATATCATCAGATGCTGCGATACAATTACCGGCAGGATCATCGGTTGTTATGGTAAGTGTGACACTGCCTGCTGTAATATCGTCTGCTGATGGTGTATATGTGGCATCAGTCTGAGTATCATCATCAAAAAGACCTGTTCCGTCGGATGTCCATGTTATACTTGTTGCGCTTCCTCCGAACGCACCTGATAAAGTATGTGTTTCTCCTGCACAAATAGTGGCATTGGAGCCGGCATCAGCTGTAGCTGCCGGTTCAATGGTCAGTGTCATATCATCGGATACTGCATTACAGGGTCCGGCAGGATTGTCAGTTGTCATTGTCAGTATCACGCTTCCTGCGGCAATATCTGCTGCTGATGGAGTGTAACTGGCATCTGTCAGGGTGTTGTCATCAAAAGTGCCTGTTCCTGAAGATGTCCATGTAACAGATGATGCGCTTCCGCCAAATACTCCGGCCAGTGTATGACTGCCATCGGAACAGATAGTGGCATCATCCCCTGCATCAGCTGTAGGCACAGGATCTATAGTAAGGACCATATCGTCTGTAACAATCCCGCAGGGTCCTGCAGGATCGTCACTTGTAATTGTGAGTGTTACAGTGCCTGCTGCAATATCATCTGCTGATGGTGTGTATGTTGCGTCAGTCTGTGTGTCATCATCAAATAAACCGTTTCCGTCTGTTGACCATGTTATGGACGAAGCTGCGCCGCCGTATGCACCTGAAAGGGTATGCGTGCTTCCTGAACAGATTGTTGCATCGGAGCCTGCCGATACGGTAGCTGCAGGATCAATTGTCAGCACCATATTATCAGAAACAGCATTACACTGTCCTGCAGGATCATCAGTCGTTATTGTTAGTGTAACTGTTCCCAGTGTTATATCAGCTGCTGATGGTGTGTATGTTGCATCAGCCTGTGTATTGTCGTCAAAGGTTCCTGTTCCTGTAGTTGTCCAGGTCAGTGTAGAGGCTCCTCCGCCAATAACACCTGCAAGTGTATATGTATCTCCTGAACAAATGGTAGCATCACCTCCTGCACTTGCTGTTGCCACAGGATTTATTGTAAGTGTCATATTATCAGTTACAGATCCGCAGGGTCCTGCAGGGTCATCAGATTCAATTGTCAGGATCACGCTTCCTGCGGTAATATCGTCCCCTGAAGGTGTATATGTGGCTGATGTTGAAGTATTATCATTAAATGTACCTGTGCCATCTGTGCTCCAGGTTATACTTGATGCAGTTCCTCCATAGGAGCCTGAGAGTGTATGTGTACTGCCTGCACAGATCGTTGCATTATCTCCTGCTTCAACAGTCGGCACCGGGTCTATTGTCAGTGTCATATCATCGGATACTGCATTACATGAACCTGCAGGATCATTAGTTGTGATAGTAAGTACTACACTGCCTGCTGTGATATCGTCTGCTGAAGGTGTATATTCTGCATCTGCCTGGGTGTCATCATCAAAGGTTCCTGTTCCTGCAGTTGTCCATGTCAGGGTGGTAGCACTTCCTCCTATTGCTCCTCCAAGGGTGTATGTGTCTCCTGTACAGGTTGCATCATCTGCTCCGGCATTTGCCGTTGCACCGTTTTCGATCGTTACCGGTTCCGTGTCTGATGCGGCAGCACAACCGCCTGCTGCAGGAATGTCATTTGTCACCATATAATTACCCGGAGTACTGGCATCCAGGTCTATCTCACCGGTATTGACATCTACAAATACCAGCCCGGCAGGTACAGCGCTGAAGGTGCCTGCACTTGCAAGCGGTACAAATGTTGGCAGGGGATCAACCCCGTCAGTACAGTAAGGTCCGTTATAGCTGAAAGTAGCATCCGGTGCAAGGGTTATTGCAATACCTGTGGAGTTGTTATCCGGGCAGACCCCTGCAGTTGTATATGTTATGGTGTATGGTCCGCCTACAGTACTTGCGGAAACATCGATCTGACCTGTTAGAGCACTGATAAATACTATATTCCCGGTAGGTTCTGAAAATGTGCCTCCCGGTGTTCCTGTTATAACAGGCGTTGGGTCAGCTCCTGTCTGGCAATATGTTCCTGATCCGTATGCAAATGAAGGATCATCTTTTGCTGTAATTGTAAGGACCATAAGATCCGATCCTGCAGTGCACGGACCTGCCGGATCATTAGTAGTAATTGTAAGGTTAACGCTTCCTGCAGTAATATCTGCTGCAGAAGGAGTGTATGTTGCATCAGTCTGTGTATTGTCATCAAAGGTACCTGTGCCTGATGTGGTCCAGGATATACTTGATGCAGCCCCGCCATAGCCTCCGGCAAGAGTATGTGTCTCACCCTCGCATATTATAGCATCATCTCCTGCATCTGCTGTTGCCTCTTCATTGATAGTAAGCACCATATCATCTGTAACCTGCCCGCACGGTCCTGCAGGATCATCTGACGTTATTGTTAATGTAACAGTGCCAAGAGCCTCATCTGCTGCTGATGGTGTATATGTTGCATCGGTCTGTGTGTCATCATCAAAAGTACCTGTTCCGTCTGTAGTCCATGTTATTGATGATGCTGCACCACCAAAAGCTCCTGAAAGCGTATGTGTGCTACCAATACATATTGTTGCATCTGCTCCTGCGCTGACAGTTGGCACAGGATCAATGGTCAGGGTCATATTATCGAAAACAGCATCACACGGACCTGCAGGGTCATCAGTAGTGATCGTCAGTATAACGCTTCCTGCAGTAATATCTGCTGCCGAGGGGGTATAAGTTGCATCTGTCTGAGTGTTATCATCGAATGTTCCCGAGCCTGATGATGACCATGTTATTGATGATGCTGCACCTCCGAATCCTCCTGCAAGAGTGTGTGTGCTTCCTTCACAGATCGTTGCATCATCACCTGCATCAGCAGTAGGATCAGGATTAATAGTCAGGGGCATGTTATCCGAAACTGCAACACAAGGTCCTGCAGGATCATCTGTCGTAATTGTTAATATAACGCTGCCCGCTGCTTCATCTGCTGCTGACGGTGTATATGTGGCTGCAGGATTACTGTCATCGTTAAATGTTCCTGATCCGGCTGTTGTCCATGTTATTCCTGAGGCACTTCCCCCAAACGCTCCTGATAATGTATATGTCCCATTTACACAAATAGTGGCATTATCGCCTGCTTCAGCTGTCGGAACAGGATCAATTGTAATTACCATATTATCGGATGCGCTGATACATGGCCCGGCAGGATCATCCGTAGTGATCGTAAGAGTAACACTTCCGGCTGTAATATCAGCTGCCGAGGGTGTATATGTGGCATCTGTCTGGGTATTGTCGTCAAATGTGCCTGAGCCTGATGTTGACCATGATATACTGGTTGCTGCACCACCGAACCCGCCTGCAAGAGTATAAGTGCTTCCTGAACATATTGTAGCATCTGCGCCTGCATCAGCCGTAGGTTCGGGGTTTATTGTCAGTGCCATATCATCAGACACGGAACCGCATGGCCCGGCAGGATCGTCTGTGGTAATTGTCAGTGTAACACTGCCTGCTGCCTCATCAGCTGCCGAGGGTGTATAAACGGCATCTGTCTGTGTGTCATCATCAAATGCTCCGGTGCCGGATGTGCTCCATACAATACTTGTAGCGCTGCCGCCGAATGCACCTGCAAGGGTATGGGTGCTGCCGACACATATTGTAGCGTCATCCCCTGCACTGGTTGTTGCACCGGGATTTATTGTCAGTGTCATGTTATCAGAAACCTGACCGCAGGGACCTGCCGGATCGTCTGTGGTTATTGTCAGCACCACACTGCCGGCTGTAATATCTGCTGCTGATGGTGTATATGTAGCATCTGATTGCGTATCATCATTAAAAGTACCTGTTCCTGAAGTTGTCCAGGTGAGGGTTGAAGCGCTGCCACCTATTGCTCCTCCAAGAGTATATGTACTTCCTTCACATATTGTGGCATTTGCTCCTGCATTAGCTGTGGCAGCAGGATTTATAGTGAGAACCATATCATCCGAAGTTGCACCGCACGGTCCTGCAGGATCATCTGTGGTGATCGTAAGGGTAATGCTTCCGGCTGCTTCATCAGCTGCAGAGGGAGTGTAAGTGGCATCTGTCTGTGTGTCATCATCAAATGTACCTGTTCCTGAAGTGGTCCAGGTAAGGGTTGATGCACTGCCTCCTATTGCTCCTGATAATGTGTATGTACTACCTTCACATATAGTAGCATCATCTCCGGCGCTGGCTGTCGGACCCGGGTTAATAGTAAGTGTCATATTATCTGAGACTTCCCCGCAGGGACCTGCCGGGTCATCAGTGGTTATTGTCAATGTTACACTGCCGGCTGTTATGTCTGCTGCTGATGGTGTATAAGTAGCATCTGCCTGTGTATCATCATCAAATGTTCCTGTTCCTGAAGTTGTCCAGGTAAGGGTTGATGCACTGCCACCTATTGCTCCTCCCAAAGTATATGTGCTTCCTTCACATATAGTTGCATTTGCACCTGCATCAGCTGTTGCTACAGGGTTAATTGTCAGTGTCATATTGTCGGATACTGCTCCGCACGGGCCTGCAGGGTCATCTGTTGTAATAGTGAGAGTCACACTGCCCGCCGCAATATCCGCTGCTGATGGTGTATAGGTTGCTGCAAGTAATCCGGCATTATCAAACGTTCCTGTTCCGGAGGTTGTCCATGTAGTTAATGCTGCGCTTCCTCCCATTGTGCCGGACAACGTGTGGGTGCTACCCTCGCAGATAGTGGCATCATCACCTGCACTGACTTCAGCGCCGTCATTTATAGTCAGCACCATGTCATCGGATGCTGGTCCGCATGGACCTGCAGGATCATCTGTTGTTATTGTCAATGTAACACTGCCGGCTGTTATGTCTGCTGCCGATGGTGTATAAGTAGCATCAGTTTGTGTATCATCATCAAATGTTCCTGTTCCTGAAGTTGTCCAGGTAAGGGTTGATGCGCTGCCACCTATTGCTCCTCCCAATGTATATGTGCTTCCTTCACATATTGTGGCATCTGCCCCTGCGTCAGCTGTTGCTACAGGATTTATAGTAAGCGTCATATTATCTGAAACAGCATTACAGGGGCCTGCAGGATTGTTTGTTGTTATGGTCAGTACAACACTTCCTGCAGTAATGTCTGCTGCCGATGGCGTATATGTAGCATCTGTCTGGTTGTCATCATCAAAGGTTCCTGTGCCTGAGGTTGACCATGTTATGCTTGTTGCTCCGCCGCCGTAACCTCCGGAAAGCTGGTGTGTGCTACCTGCGCATATAGTGGCATCATCACCGGCATCGGCTGTTGCTGCAGGATTAATTGTCAGTGTCATATTATCGGATACCTGTCCACATGGACCTGCAGGATCATCTGTGGTTATTGTCAATACTACACTGCCGGCTGTTATATCTGCTGCAGAAGGGGTATATGTTGCATCAGTTTGTGTATCATCATCAAATGTTCCTGTTCCTGAAGTTGTCCAGGTAAGGGTTGATGCGCTGCCACCTATTGCTCCTCCAAGAGTATATGTACTTCCTTCACATATTGTGGCATCTGCCCCTGCGTCAGCTGTTGCAACAGGATTGATAGTAAGTGTCATATTATCCGATACTGCACCGCATGGACCTGCAGGATCATCAGTAGTAATTGTCAGGATCACTGTTCCTGCAACAATATCTGCTGCCGAAGGCGTATAAGTTGCATCTGTCTGAGTATCATCATCAAATGTGCCGGAACCTGAAGTTGTCCAGGTTATGGTTGATGCACTTCCTCCAAACCCTCCTGCAAGTGTATGTGTGCTCCCTGCACAAATAGTTGCATTGTCACCTGCATCAGCTGTTGCAACAGGATTGATAGTAAGTGTCATATTATCGGATACTGCCCCGCAAGGTCCTGCAGGATCATCTGTGGTTATTGTCAGTATTACACTTCCTGCTGTAATATCAGCGCCTGACGGAGTATATACAGCGTCAGTCAATGAATTATCATTAAAAGTACCCGAGCCCGAAGAAGACCATGTTATACCTGTAGCGCTTCCACCAAAGCCTCCGTCAAGCTGGTGAGTGCTTCCTGCACATATAGTGGCATCGTCTCCTGCATCAGCTGTTGCAGCAGCATTGATCGTCAGCACCATATTGTCGGAAGCTGCACCGCAGGGACCTGCAGGATCATCAGTAGTGATGGTAAGAGTAACGCTTCCGGCTGTAATATCCGCTGCTGATGGTGTATATGTAGCATCTGTCTGTGTGTCATTATCGAATGTTCCTGAACCGGATGTTGTCCAGGTAATAGTTGATGCACCACCGCCAAATCCTCCTGCAAGTGTATGTGTTGATCCTGCACAAATAGTAGCGTCGTCTCCCGCATCAGCTGTTGCAGCAGGATCAATTGTCAGCACCATATCATCTGTTGCCGGCCCACATGGACCTGCAGGATCATCAGTAGTGATCGTAAGAGTGACACTTCCTGCAGTAATATCAGCTGCTGATGGTGTATATGTGGCATCTGTCTGTGTATCATCGTCAAATGTTCCTGAACCGGATGTTGTCCATGTTATGCTTGTTGCACTGCCTCCAAAGCCACCTGCCAGCTGGTGAGTGCTTCCTTCACATATAGTAGCATCATCACCGGCATCAGCTGTTGCTGACGGATCAATAGTCAGCACCATATCGTCGGTCGCTGTACCGCATGGACCTGCAGGATCATCAGTAGTAATAGTAAGAGTGACACTTCCTGCAGTAATATCTGCTGCTGATGGAGTATATGTGGCATCTGTCTGTGTATCATCATCAAATGTGCCGGAACCCGAGGTTGTCCATGTTATACTTGTTGCACTACCCCCAAAACCTCCTGCAAGTGTATGTGTCGTTCCTGCGCAGACAGTGGCATCATCGCCTGCATCTGCCGTAGCAACCGGATCAATAGTAAGCACAATATCATCAGACGCCGGACCACATGGACCTGCAGGATTATCCGTTGTTATGGTCAGAGTAACTGATCCTGCAGTAATATCAGCTGCTGACGGAGTGTATGTGGCGTCTGTCTGTGTATCATCATCAAATGTGCCGGAACCTGAAGTTGTCCAGGTAATACTTGTGGCGCTGCCTCCAAAACCACCTGATAACTGATGTGTGCTGCCTGAACAGATCGTGGCATCATCACCTGCATCTGCTGTTGCAGCTTCATCAATGGTAAGCACCATCTGGTCTGATGCTGCATCACAGTCACCACCCGGATCATCCGTTGTTATGGTCAGAGTAACTGATCCTGCAGTAATATCTGCTGCTGATGGAGTATATGTGGCATCTGTCTGCGTATCATCATCAAATGTGCCTGTACCTGAAGTTGTCCAGGTAATACCTGTAGCGCTGCCTCCAAATGCACCAGCCAGAGTATGTGTGCTGCCCGCACAGATCGTGGCATCTGCCCCGGCATTTGCTGTCGGGGTTTCTGCAATGGTTATTGTCATCTCATCGGTGGAAGCCGGACATCCCAAATTACCTGTCGTCGTAAGTGTCAGAGTTACTGTACCCGCAGCAATTTCTGCTGCCGAGGGTGTGTATTCCGCATTCAGATCATCTTCGTTCGGCACATATTCTCCTGCACCACCGGACCAGGTCCCTCCGCTGGCTTCTACTACTGAACCGTCAAGCGTCACGGCAGGATCGTCAGCACATACAGCCTGGTCCTCGCCTGCATCACAACTAATTGGTGAATCGAACTCAACTACATTAACAGTATCAGGAACACCTGAGCAATTAGTAGTATCTGTAACCGTTACCGAATATTCCCCGATGGCTCCTGCAAAAATACTTTGTGTAGTCTCACCCGTGCTCCATTCATAGGCATACGGCGGGGCTCCGCCTGTACCATTTGCAGTAAGTCCCACTCCTGCGCTGCCAAAACATATTGCAGGTTCCGCAGGATCAATTGCCACATCCAGTGTGGATTCAACAAAATAAACACGGACAGTATCAGTTGATGTTCCGGAAGAACAGCCTACAGCTGTAGCACTTACAACATAATCAACGTATTCAATCCCGGGCAAAGGATTTGGTGCGGTTACATAGGTGGTGTCGCATTGTGATGTACAACTCAGATAAGAATTATACGCACCTTCCGCACCCGGATATACGGACGTCCATGTAACGGTTGACTCCTGCATGCCCTGGGCATACATCATGTCAGTGCATCCGGCATTAAGAGTGATATCATCCGAAGCATGAGTACTCCTTCCGGCAGTGATACGGTAAGTCGGGCTGTCACCCCCGGACTTGCAATAAACAATACAAAAAGTTGTCATATCGCTCACACAGACAGAATCCGCCAGTGAATGATGTTCACCACAGTCTATCTGGTAAAAAGCTCCTCCCGGTGGCGAAGGATTTATCACTTCAAATTTGATCTGCTCGGTCAGCTCATGAGTCGTTACATCAAACCGGATACACCTTGTTGAGCCTACTGCGCCACAGCAGTGGTTGTTCCTGACAATATCCGTAGTGTCCCAGACAATATCAACCGAGTCGGAAAGATCAACTTCCACGGTGACAACATCCTCTTCACAGGGTTCGCATTGTCCGTAGGATCTGTTGAGGTTGCATGTGATAAAAACTGATAGAATGAAAAGAAGTAATAATTCTTTTCCCGGAAGGTTAGTATTTTTCTTCATCAACGACTTGTATTTATGTTTAATACTTCTTGATTTATTTAGCAAACAAATTTGTTTACGAAGAAATGGGATTCTTGTTTTAAATATTTATAATAAATTATCATTTTATCTGCCTTCAATCAAATAATTTACAATTTCTTATTTCGGGAATTCAGGGTTGGGATTTCGGATTTATAGATATATTACTATTTTTGTCTGTATTAATAAAGTGGCATAATCATTGCAATTATGTAGGTAAATCTGTGCCAATGGGTATAAGGCTTACAATAATATTGATATTTTTTCCTGTATTACTGTTCTCACAGGAACCAAGGCAGGTGGATGTTGCCCAGCTTGTTGAGATTGAAGGGATATATTATCATAAGGGCGAATCCGAACCTTATACAGGTGATTGTTACGGCAGGTATGAATCAGGGGAAAAAGGAGTTGCAGGATCATATCTTGATGGCAGGAAGAATGGAGACTGGGTATGGTGGTATAAGAATGGTGAAAAAAAGAGGTATTCTCAATATAATGCCGGATTAAAGCATGGGAAGACGATCTTCTGGTATAAAAACGGAGTTAAAAAGTCTGAGATATCCTTTGAAAATGATAAGAATGTCGGTCAGAAGTCGTGGGATGAAAAAGGGAAACTCATAGCAAATCCGATTTTTATTGAGTTTAAATAGCTTTCATTTAACAATATATCTCAGAATTAAAACCGATTTTTTATCTTGAATCTTTAGTTTTTCGTTAAAAAAGTTATGACTAAAAAAGGATCCCGAAAAAAATACAAATCTTCAAAAAATACTCCAGGAGCAAAAAATGTCAGATCAAAACAGGTAATAAAGAATAAACAGGAAATAAAAAAAACCGCCACCCCGAAACCGGATATCCTGAATAAATATTTTGATAAATATGGCATATATATATTGATCTCTGTTCTGGCAATAATCTCATTCTTTGTTTACAGGGATTATATTTTTTTCCGGCAGTTATTTATTTTTAAAGATATAGGAAGCGATACGGCAAATACGTATTATCCAAACTTCGTACTCCTTTCGGATTATTTAAGGGACTTCGGTATCCCGAAATGGTCATTCAAACAGGGGATGGGACAAAATATTTTCCCTTTCAGTTTATGCGATCCTTTTAGTTATATTCCCTATATTCTGGGTAAGGACAACCTGCCATATTCTATTGTTTTTCTGGAGCTTATAAAGATCGGTCTTGCAGGAATAGTGTTTTATAAGTATCTGAAGATATTATCTCTGAACAGCTGGATATGTATTACAGGGGCAATTCTTTTTGCATTTTCGGGATTTATGATACTGGGTGGAAGCTGGTATGTATATTCAACTGAAGCATTATACCTGGCTCTTTTATTATTGTCTTTTGAGAAGCTGTTCAGGAAGAATTCCTTATGGCTTATGCCGCTTACTATTGCTTTAATAGGAGCATTTCAGCCTTTCAACCTGTATATGTACGGATTATTTTTCCTGATTTATATTATTTTCAGATATATAGAAGAAAAGGGGTTTGAATTTAAAAAGCTAATATTCCTGATGCTTAAAATACTGGCATTAGGTATTGCAGGAGTATTGATCAGTGCCGTATTTATGTTACCCGAATTAGACCAGATGCTGAACAGCCCGAGGGTGAGCGGAGATGTTTCGTATTTTAATAAACTGGTTTCATGGCCTGTATTCGGGTTTGAAAGTATGCATCATTACGGGACATCAGTTATGCGGCTGTTCTCAAGTGATATCCTGGGCACAGGTAGCTCTTTTAAGGGAGCACATAATTACCTCGAAGCTCCTATGTTTTATATAGGGTTGGTCCCACTTATCCTGATCCCGCATATATTTACATATCTTAACAGAAAGAAAAAGATCCTGTATGCATTATTACTGGCACTTTTCCTTATCCCGGTCGTTTTTCCGTACTTCAGGTATGCTTTCTGGCTGTTTACAGGTGATTATTACAGGGGATTTTCTTTTATGTTTGCTTTGATAGTACTGATAATCAGCCTGCACTCCTTAAGCTACATTGAAAAATTGCAAAAAGTAAATATTAAAATACTTCTGATCACCCTGGTAATTCTTTTTGTGTTATTATATTATCCTTACTTTCCGTCACATGTTAAAATAATTGACAAAGACATTAGGTTACGGATCTGCGTACTACTGGTAATTTATTCATTTCTTATATTTCTGTTCAGGTTTGATAATATCAGAAGAACGGCAAAAATATTGCTTATTTTTATTATATCTGTTGAAATGGGATTGTCTGGTTATATTACGGTTAATGAGAGAAGTATGATCAAATTACGTGAATTAAAACAAAAGACCGGGTATAATGATTATACAATTGAAGCATTAGACTATATAAGATCTATAGACAAAGGATTTTTCAGGATCAATAAGGACTATTCATCCGGACCGGCTATACATACGAGCTTAAGCGATGCCAAGATCCAGGATTTCAACGGAACAACCTCCTATCATTCTTTTAACCAGCCGAATTTTATCAGGTTTTTATATGAGACAAATATTATTTCCGGGACTGACGAGCATGAGACCAGGTGGGCAAGCGGTCTCTCTACAAGACCATTGTTGCAAACATTCGGGAGTATTAAATATAACCTGAGTAAAAGCAAAGATCCTTATTTCCGGAAGTTCGGAAATGATTCCATTGCACAAAGGGGAGATGTTAAAATTATGAAGAACAGGAATTTTTTACCAATGGGTTATACTTATGATTCTTATCTGGAAATAGACGATTTCCGAAAAATGTCATTAGCACAGAAGGAGATCATTTTTTACAGATCTGCTGTTTTGGATACCATTCTGCAACCAGATGTTAAGGGATTGATACCTTACAGTTTAAAAGACACAGCAAACAAATATTCATGGCAGGAACATGAAGCTGATATCAGTAACAGGAAAGCAGATACATTGAATATTACTGAATTTAATGAGAACAGGATTGCCGGTACAATTGACCTTCAAAATAAAAAAATATTATTTCTGTCTATACCTTATGACAAAGGATGGAAAGCAACGATAAACGGAAAGTCAGCGGAACTGATACGTGTAAATATAGGTTTTACGGGATTAATTCTGGATAAAGGGGAATATGAAATTTCTCTGAACTACGATCCTCCCTATTTAAGGACCGGGTTTATTATTTCACTGATCTCAGTTATCCTGTATGGAGTTATGATATTTTTTAGTATCCGGAAGAGAACTGCTCCCGGTTAAGCTGTATTATTCAGATATTAATTCCCTGATACATGAGATCACATATTCTGTTTCCTTATCTGTCATTTCGATATGCAAAGGGATAATAATGCTTCTCTCACACAGGTCTTCTGTAACAGGCAGGCTGATATTCCCATACCTGTTAACATAAGCAGGTTCACGATGAGCAGTCATAATTCCTCTCCTGGAAGCAATTCCTTTATCCAGCAGTTTCTGCATAAGATCATCACGGTTTATGTTGGCTTCCTTATGAATATACATACAAAATGACTGGTAATTACTAAAATATCCTTCCTTCTCAACAGGCAGTCTTAAAAGTTCTGTATTTGAAAGTCCCTTAAAATATTTGTCAGCTATTGCCCTGCGTTTTTCTATGATCCAGTCAATTTTTTTTAATTGCATTATTCCTATGGCTGCATGAATATCTGTCATTTTGTAATTATATCCTACTTCAGTATATTCTTCGGTAAGCACTTTCCCTGAAGTATGCCTTATTCTGTCATTAACAGACATGGCATGTTGCCGTAACAGTCTGAGCCGCTCAGAGAAATCTTTACGGGATGTAGTGATCATGCCTCCTTCACCTGTAGTGATCACTTTCCTTGGGTGAAAAGAAAAACACACAAGGTCTGAATGCGAACCGATCTTTTTGTTCTTATATTGTGAACCTGTAGCACAGGCTGCATCCTCGATCAATATCAGATCATGTTTTTTACATAAAGAACTGAAAGCATCAATGTCTGCAGGCATACCCATCTGGTGCACAAGCAGAATGGCTTTAGTTTTTTTATTAATGAGGCTCTCCACATGATCAATATCCAGATTATAATCGGTTCCTGTCTCTGCAAAAACAGGTTTGGCGCCGACAAATTCTATACAATTGGCAGTAGCAATAAAACTCATGGAAGGACATATTACTTCATCTCCTTCTTTTATTCCTGCAACTATAATACATAAATGCAGGGCTGCTGTACAATTTGTGACCGCCACAGCATAGCTGCTTCCCACATAATCAGCGAATGCCTTTTCAAATTCCTCTACCCTGGGGCCCTGGGTAACCCAACCGCTTATAATAGTTTTTTCGACATTTTTGGTTTCGTCTTTTGTCAGATATGGTTTTGCTATAGGTATCATGCTTATCAGGTTATTCGTTTATGCTAAAAAACCACTTTGAAAGTTTTTCAATACCTTCTTCCAGTGAATATTTTGGACTATAATCCAGAAGTTTTCCGGCTTTTGAAATATCTGCCAGCCGTCTGCTGGCAGGTGTTAATTTAGTTTTTGGTTGATAATCAGGTACAAGTTTTGATTTGTTTATCTTAAGTATCAGATCCAGCAATTCATGTAATGATGTTTCTTTTTGTGTCCCGATGTTAAAGACCTCATCTGTCACATCCGAAAGTAAAGCACTGATATTTGCATCCGCAACATCTTCAACATACACAAAATCCATAGTATCAGATCCGTCTCCAAAGATGACCGGTGGTGTGTTTTCTTTAATGCATGTAAGCCATT
>Ga0180433_10003153_pt1 | contig 24510 bp, 9 predicted proteins | sample SS_ome_8_FD_132980 | JGI IMG/M metagenome (GOLD analysis project Ga0180433, IMG submission 132980) | Hypersaline lake sediment archaeal communities from the Salton Sea, California, USA - SS_1_D_1 metaG | ecosystem: Environmental > Aquatic > Non-marine Saline and Alkaline > Hypersaline > Sediment... | reverse complement strand
ATTGCAATAGCTCAATAGCATCTTTAATACCTATCCTTTCATCATTGTTAAATCCGGCTACAAAACAATCGGAGAAACCAAGGGAACGCATCTTATCCCTGTGAATATGTGCTGATTCAAGATCCCTGTAAACACCTGAAGTATATTTATATAATCCTTCATGATAATACCTGCTTACTTCGAGACCTTTGAATATTTCCGATCCTGTGCTAAGCGGTGTCATTGATGTTTTTATCTGTATCTTAAAAGTAATATTTACTACAGACACTTCCCCGGGTATAACAGTTACCTCCTCTGCCGGTTTATGTGACCGGATCATTGCATATCTTTCCCTTGCCTGCTTTCTGGTACAGGAACTAAAGTGCCACCATTCGGTTGGTAAGGAAAGAAAGCCTGCCTTTTCCATTACTGATCTCAAAAGTCTGCGGTTTGCCACCTGTTCCCGTGTTAACAATCCCTTTTTTAACATCTGCATTTCAAGAGAAGGGTAAGCTATTTCTTCAAAAGAGTCGAAAGGGGCGCCCATATCCAACGGCACTCCGTTTTCGTCAATAATTGTAAGATCAACGGCAGCGCCGAAATTATGCAGTGAGCCATACTTCGGGTTTGATAAATATTTATGCTTGTCCCGGGCAGGAATATCAATCGAATCCCACATCATTTGCTGGATACTTACAGGTCTTACTGCATCATAGATGAGAAACCTGGATCCCGGCGCTGTATCTTTAAGATACTTATGTGCTATAGCAAGCTTTTCTGCAACAGGCTTCTGAATATATGCACGGCTAAGATCACCGTACATATTGATTCCGATAAAATTGTCTTCAGAGGAATACTTCAGGTCAACATCAATAGTAGAATCAATTAACTGAACATCCACCAATCCAGCTTCAATCAATAACTTCTCAAATTCGGAAATCTCTCCCTTATCAGTCAGCGTGTCCTTTACTGCCTCTGCACTGTCTGCATGTTCTTCCTGCCTGCCTTCTTTACTATCATCCATATTACATTCATTTCCAATACTATTACATGAAAATAAATATAAAAGCGCAATAAGGAAAACCGGAATATACAATATTATTATATACTTAAAAAATTTCCGATCTTTGCTATATATTTTTGAAATGTAATCCATTCTCAATAATATTGTAGATTCAAATATAACAAATCAAGTAATGAAGACAACATTATTTATAATACTGGCTTCGCTTTTTATAACACAGTTATCAACAGCCCAGAAAAAAGAACTTACGATTCGTGATGCTGTGATCGGTCAATACCAGGGTCTTTACCCCGATTATCTCAGATCTGTCAGAAGCCGGAATAATACGGATCATTTCACGTATATAGATGAAGGTAAATTATTACAAATTTCTGCTGACAAGAAAACGAACAAAGAAATACTTGACATAGGTACACTGAATACTGCCCTTAAAGAGATAGGATTAAGCGAGCCCAGATCATTCCCGTCTTACGAATGGATAAACGAAAACAATATTTTATTTGAAATACAGAACCATATACTGGTTTACAGCATTTCATCCAAAAAATTTGAAACAGTAATTAAATACAGTGAAGAAGCAAATAAGAAATATGCACACATTGAAGGTGTTTCAGACTTCTGTAAAGAAAACAATAAGGTTGCATATTGTATTAAAAATAATCTTTATATAACTGATTATAAACAAAAAACTGTTCAGGTCACAGATGACGGTGAAGGTATAGTTAACGGACAGATCGTTCACAGGAATGAATTTGGAATTAATGCAGGTACTTTCTGGTCGCCAAAAGGAACATATCTTGCATTTTACAGGAAAGACGAGACCATGGTAACGGACTATCCCCTGGTTGACATGACAGAGCGAATCGCTGTTCTGAAAAACACAAAATACCCTATGGCCGGCATGAAAAGTCATTGGGTAAAACTTGGTATTTACAATGTCTCAACGGGAAAAACCGTCTTTATTAAAACAGGTGAACCCAATGAACAATATCTTACAAGCGTTGCATGGAGTCCTGACGAAAAATCGATATACATTGGCATCCTGAACCGGGAACAAAATCACCTGAAAATGAACAGGTATAATGTATCTGACGGGAATTTTGAAAAAACACTGTTTGAGGAAAAAAACGAGAGGTATGTAGAACCTGACCTGCCTCCGCAATTCCTGAAAACCCGCCCCAACGAGTTTATCTGGCATAGTGAACGTGACGGATATAATCATGTATATTTGTACAATACAGATGGCAAGCTGTTAAAACAGATTACAAAAGGGGAATGGGTGGTGACCGAGGTGCTCGGGTTTGACAAAAAGGAGGAGAATATGTTCTTTATTGCCACAAAAGAAAGCCCTTTGGAAACTCATATCTACAAAGTTAATATAAATAACCTGGAGATCACCAGATTATCCTCTGCAGAAGGCAGCCATAATGCAAGACTTAGTGATAATTGTAATTATCTTATTGATTATTATTCAAGCACAACTGTTCCAAGGATATATAACCTTATTGAAATGAACGGCAAGATCATCAGGAACCTTGTCTCTTCAGAGGATCCGTTAAAGGAGTATAGTGTCGGTGAGGTGGAAATAATAAAGCTCAAGTCAGAAGATGGTTCGGCAGATCTCTATGGAAGGCTGATCAAACCTGTTGACATGGATCCAAAGAAAAAATACCCTGTAGTGATATATGTTTACGGGGGGCCTCATTCACAGCTTGTAACAAATTCATGGCAGGCAAATGCACAGTTATGGCTGTATTATATGGCTCAGAAGGGTTATGTGGTGTTTACCCTTGACAACAGGGGTACGCAAAACCGGGGATTTGACTTTGAAAGCACTATTCACAGGAATGTCGGTAAATACGAGGTGGAAGACCAGATGGCAGGCATTAAATACCTCAAAACGCTGGATTATGTTGATAAAGACCGGATAGGTGTTCACGGATGGAGCTACGGGGGCTTTATGACCATAAGTATGATGGTTAAGCACAATGAAGATATCAAAATGGGGGTTGCAGGAGGACCGGTTATTGACTGGAAATTCTATGAGGTAATGTACGGAGAAAGATATATGGATACTCCACAGGAAAATCCGGAAGGATACAAAAATGCAAACCTCGCCGGATATGCCGACAGGCTGAAAGGCAAATTACTGATAATACAGGGCGGGATGGATGATACTGTGGTACCTCAAAACAGCCTGACCTTTATAAGGGAATGTATAAAAAAAGGCATCCTTCTTGATTTTTTTATCTATCCGACGCATGAGCATAATATCAGTGGTTATGACAGGATCCACCTGATGGAAAAGGTAACGCAATATTTTGATGAGAATCTGTAATTAGTAATTAGCTGTTAGCTGTTAGCTGTTAGCTATTAGCTGTTAGCTGTTAGCTGTTAGTTAGAAATTATTTATTGGATAGTTCCCTACTAATTTTCAAATTTTCAAATCATCAAATTTTCAAATTAATATTCTATCTCAAAATTATTAAGGTCAAAGAATCTGACATCCGGGAAATGTGTGTTAAAAAAGCCCAGTCCTCCAATAACATTGGTCGGATAGTTTATAGGTTCATTGGTGACTTCTGCAAACCAATTCTGGGATTTATTCCTCAGATCCAGAAATTTATAGTAATCTTCACTGATATTCGACATTGTTACGGCAATAGAATCTGTCGCAGCAGCGCCATATAATGCGATAGTTGCTTCATAATATTGACTTTCAAAAGTCTTATCGGATAATACATCAGTATGGATCAGTACATTGTCACCACGGTTAAAATAATTGTTAAGATCAAATCCTGCTGCAGTGTCATTATCCTGATTCTTGTAATAATTGACCATATACCAGTTTTCTTCAGGCGGATCTGTGAATGAATAATGGAGATATACGATAGTATCGTCACCATTTTTTTCGATATAAGGGTAAACACTATCGAACCCTACTTGTGGCAACATCGTTGTCATGGCAAACACTTCAGATCCGTCGGTTGAATCATACACATACAACCTGTATTCTTCGTGGTGGTACTGAGGCGTTAACACACTTACATATATGCCTTTTTCCAGTTTATATAACGTATCAGTCTGATCCATATAGGAAACAGTGACCAGAGCATGGTCAAGTAACAGTTTGTCCAGAAATTCATTGGATACGGAATCCGAATCAGCATTCATCTCAAGCGCTCCGAAACTTCTTGTAAGACCAATAAACATAGCCTGCCCGGGTATTATCTGCGATGCAACAACGATCTTAGGCTCTATCTGCTCAACGTCAATAAGCAGGGGTTTAGGTGTGCAGCCGTGAAGGATGCAAATTGCCAACAGGAGCACAAAAAATATCGATTTTACATTGATGGTTGCAGGTTGCATATTACTAAAATTTAAAATTATAAGCTATTGATAATATCCTTCCGAACAGTCCGGGCTGTTCGTACCTGTATCCCCCGTCCCCGGTAGGGACCACATTTATTCTGTACGGTGTTGCCCTGTTATAAAAATTATAACATCCGAAATGCCATTCACTGTAAAACTTCCTTTCCTTTTTCGGCTTTTTCACAAAATTTATATCAAGCCTGTGCGAAGGACTCATTCTTACTGCATTCTTATCAGTATAGACGGGAATTATATCAACGCCTGTAAGTGTTGCATTAGGCACGAAATACTGACCGACAATTGCTGTGAATCTTGCTCCTGTGGCATATTCCCATACTATTGACATATCCCATTTTATGCCGAGTGAATAATTAATGACCAGAGACAGGTTGTGCCTTCTGTCATATTTAGCCCAGAATGTCTTCCCGTCATTAAGTTCACTAAAATCACGTGTTGACCATGACAGGGTGTATCCAAGCCATCCTGAAAATCTGCCCCGGTCTTTCTTGAACAGCGCTTCAAACCCATAAGATCTTCCCCTGCCCTGCAACAGCTGGGATTCAAAATTATCATTCAGGATAAGATTCGTACCTTCCCTGTATTCTATAAGGTTATACATCCATTTATAATATGTTTCAATACTCACGGATGTCTTGATCTTTTTAAAAAGATGGTTATAACCGGATGCAAGCTGATCAGCCAGTTGGGGCTTCACATTCTCAGACACAGGATACCACAGGTCTGTCGGCAGGGCAATTGACGAACTCGATACCCTGTGCATATACTGAAGCATCTTGGAATAGCTTACCTTTATGGCGTCTTGATCAGACAAGCTGTACCTCATTGATAATCTTGGTTCGGGACCTAAATAAACCTTATTCCTGACAACGCTTGACGACATCCGAAATCCTGCCTGACCACGCACCAGATCTTCGTAAATATCAAATTCACAGTCACCATATAGGGCTATCTCCTGAGTTATCTGCCTGTCGCCCTCTCCGGCTGCCAGAGCTTCAGTGATCTCACCGCTGGTGCTTACGACATTAGGGCGAAAAATATGATTTGTGATATTCAGACCATACCTGTATGTTGTGGAAGCAGACCTGTAATAGTTAAAATCCATCTTAACGCCAATATCCCTGATATTAGAATTAATAAGAATCGAATTATCAAGGAAATGTCCCCAGATATCATAATTAAAAGTTGTGTGTATCAGTGAAAAGTTTGAAAAGAGTTTTGGACTGTAAAGGTGGTTCCAGCGTAATGTCTGGGAAAAATTGCCGAGAGTAAATCCAAAATCCAGGTCCCCAAGGTATTGAGTACTATCTTCTTCACTGCTGGCAGAATCGGCATTTTCCTGTTCTTCTATCATTTCCTCATTTAATTTCAGCACATCGTCCCCGAAATAGCTACTGAAAAACAAACGGTCATTATCGGATATCCTGTAATTTACCTTGGCATTAAGATCATAAAAATAATAAGGGATATTTGCTCCGAGCAATTTAAAAACCTGGTCAATATATGTTCTTCTGCCGGAAACCAGGTATGACATTTTCTCTTTTATTATGGGTCCTTCGATCGAAAATCTTGAAGAAAGCAACCCTATACCTCCCTCGCCATGGAACTTATACATATTTCCTTCTTTCATCCGGATATCAAGCACAGATGATAATCGCCCCCCGTAATAAGCGGGAAAAGCTCCTTTTATCATTGTCATATCATTGATGGCATCCGGGTTAAAAACAGAAAAAAAACCGAACAGATGCCCTATATTATATACCGTTGCCTCATCCAGCATAACCAGGTTCTGATCCACATCCCCTCCCCTCACGAACATACCTGATCCCCCTTCTCCCCCTTTGGCAACACCGGGCATCAACTGCATAACCTTTATAATATCCGTTTCACCACCCAGGCTGGGAATTGTCTTTAATTGCTTTACCGGCACCTTTATAACACTCATACGGGTAGAATTCAGATCTTCCTGCTGCTGGTCCTTGTCCGCCACTATTGTAACCTCCTGAAGCTTGCTGCTGGCACTATGAAGTTTCACATTCAGTGTTTGATCTTTATTCCCTGTGAGCTTCCTTGTTTGTGAAGTATATCCGAGGTAATTAAAAGAGATCACTATTGTGTCTGCTGTAATGCTGATCGAATAAAATCCGTATTCATTGGTCACTGTTCCCTTTTTTGTACCTACAATGTACACATTGGCATAGATCAGTGCTTCTCCGCTCTCTGCATCGGCAAGATATCCGCTTATAGTGACCTGTTTCTGGGCAAAAGCAAAAAGACTCCAGAAAAAAACAGGAATAAAAAATATTAAAATATATCCGGAGCATTTTTTCATAAATAATCCTGCCTGAATAATTATTCAAAGATAAGCCGAAATCTGTAATATCTTATACACCTGATCTTAGTGATGCCCCGTAAATATCATAACTTATTTTTCAGATATTATTCCCTCACCTGTTTTTCCTTATATGCCCCATGCTTATCTTATGCTCCAAAGTACTTCAGGGCTTCATATACGAGAAATACGGGCCAGACAAGAGCTTTTAAAAATCCCAGCACCCCCATCCAGAAACTTGTTGCTATGGAAATGTAATAAATCGCAGCTCCTATTAATCCCATTCCGTAAACCGCTCCGCATGGAGCATTTCCATGTACCTTACTGCTCATGATCATTCCTCATTAATTAAATAAATATTATTGTCTTCCAGCAAATACATCATTGGAACTATCACTATCCCCGGATATTTTGATCTCAGAAGTTTTGTCTCATATAATACAAAATCCACCTCACTGGAAATCTCGAATACCTTTTCGTATTTATTAAAATGATCTTCTGCTGCTTTTTTATTCCAGCCGGCTCGTGATACAAGTCCCTCAATAAATATATCTTTTCTTTTGTAGATGTTTACCATTGCACAGTTATCATGGCCTATAATAGCAATATGGTTTATCTGTGCTACAGCAATTGCATACGAAACTCCAAATTCACAGAACTGCAAATTTGCCCCTGCAGTACGTATTATATAAGCAAACTTATCAGGGATATGCAGGTTTTCCCTGTAATCCATACATTCAGCTATTAATATCTCTGCATAACTATAATCCTCATAGGGACGCTTCATATTATTATATTCCAGAAGCCTTTCCACAGGAGTATTACGATATTCCGGAAAAATATCTGCTTTTTTTGATACAGAAACTAACCTGTCCATACTAACATTGTATTAAAAATTATATTCCATCTGTAAAATTAACAATATTTTAACCATTCTCCGGCTTATAAATCACTTTTTATCCCTGACCTGAAAGACACGTAAAATGCAATTGCAATAATAGCTATCCCTCCTAAAATCACCTTTAAGTCCGGAATTTCACTAACTATAAATATCGCTGCCAGTATTCCGTAAACCGGCTCGAGACATACAATTATACTTGCAGTCTTTGCTTTAATACTTTTCATACTGCTTATGAATAAAGTATGAGCAACAGCAGTAAAAACCACCCCGAGTAATATCAGCAATACCAAATCCTTGCCTGTGATCAGGGGATCTATAAAAAAAAGGAACGGCAGCAATACAATTGCTGCAACAAAGTCCTGATAAAAGGCAATAACCAGACCCGAATATTTTTTTACATATTTCCTGTTCAATACTGACATAATGGCAAATGTCATTCCCGACAATACACCCCACATCGCTCCTTCAGTAATCTTATTTTCAAAACTGTATTCAGGAATTACCAGTGCAACACCTGAAAAAGCAACAAGGGCAATGATAATATCCTTTACCCTGACCTTCTCCCTGAAAAACCATGGCTCAAAAAAAACCACAAAAACAGGAAATGTGGAAAATGTGAGTAATCCTGTTGCCACAGTAGAGATCTGTATTGAATAAAAAAATGCAAACCAGTGAAATGCAAGAATTATCCCGGTGAACAATAAAACAACATAGTCCCTGCCCTTTTCCAGTGAAAAACTATACCGTCTGCCTGCTATCAGGACTACCAGTAAAACCACTGCTGCAAAAAACACCCTGCCAAGGACAATGATCACAGGCGGTAAAAGGATCAGCTTGCCAAACAGTCCGGCAAGCCCGAACAAAACAACTGCCGAATGAATACGGATAAGACTTTTATATTGAGCCGGCATTTGAGTCCTATCTTTATATTTAAAAAAATATACTATAAGGTTCAAAGATAAAAAAAGCCATCACTTTATGTAATGGCTTTTTAAACTTACATGAAATTATTTTTATTGAACAATGATCTTTTCTGTTCTGATATTTCCTTCAGTATTGACCTTCAGCAGATAAATACCTTTTGCATAATTACTGACATCCATCTTCCTGATGATCTCTGTCTCACCTTTGATTTTAATAATTCTGATCACCCTTCCTGTATAATCCATTAAGGATACTAAGATATCTGCCTTTCCAGGATTTTCAATCTCAAGTGTAAAAAATCCCTTATTAGGATTCGGATATACACTCATAATAATATCCTGCGAAAAAATGTCATTAATATCAATAGTGTGATCAACAAAGATCGAATCATTATTAACACATCCGTATTCATCAGTAACAGTAACATAGTACCATCCGTAATCAGGCACTGCATAGGTCTGATCCGTAGAACCATCCTGCCACTCATAAGATACAAATTCACCTGCATCCAGCACAACAGTGTCAGGCTGATCAGTAGCTATTGTGTCTCCGAAGAATCCTATTACAGGTAACGGGTTAACTACCAGGTCCGTGATAACGATACTATCGCATCCTGCCTGTGCAGTCAGTGTATCAAAATATATTCCCTCCTCTGTCTGCCATGCATCTTGGACAAATATACTGTCACCCTCACATATCATCTCTGTTACATTTGTAAGTATCTCATCACTGACTATAAGCTCTGTCACATACATACTGTCGCATCCTTCTTCTGTCTGCATTGAGTCCGTATAAAATCCTGACTCTGTCTGCCAATCCCCGCCAAGGTATAAGCTGTCTCCCGTACAGATCATTACTATCGCTGAATCAAACCATGCAGGGTGTACTGTCAGTTCTGTCACAATAATACTGTCGCATCCTTCTTCTGTAAGGTATTCATCATAGTAAGTACCTGCTTGTGTCTGCCATTCTCCTGCAAGGAATGCACTGTCGCCTTCGCATACTTCAGCAGTTTCCTGAACCTCATAAGACGGATTCACTGTAAGTTCGGTAACAACAATACTGTCGCAGCCATATTCCGATGCCAGTGTATCTGTGTACATTCCTGCTTCGATCTGCCATTCTTCTTCAAGATAGATACTGTCGCCCTCACATATAGCTTCGGCAACCGTACCGGAATACAGAGGTGCAACAAACAGATCAGTAGCTACAATACTATCACATCCTGCCACAGCAGTAAGCGTATCATAATACATACCTGCTTCTGTTTGCCATTCTCCTTCCAGTAATATGCTGTCGCCTTCACATATAGCTTCAGACAGATTATTGACTATCTCATCGTCCACAATAAGTTCGGTAACCACAATACTGTCACAGCCTTCTGCTGTAAACAGCGAGTCTGTGTATGTTCCTGATACAGTCTGCCATTCTCCTTCAAGGAAAATGCTGTCACCTGTGCAAAGCAGCGCCTGCTCATTCACGATCCATACAGGATTGACAACAAGTTCGGTAGTAACAATACTGTCGCAACCGTTGGCAGCCACATATACATCCTCATACAATCCGGCTTCAGTCTGCCATGCGCCACCAAGAAGTACACTGTCTCCTTCACATGTCGTTACAATATCAGTTCCTTCATACACAGGAAGTAAAATCAGTTCTGTTTCAACAATGCTGTCACAACCGTATTCAGACATAAACATGTCGGTATATACACCCGGTTCGGTCTGCCATGCGCCATCCAGGTAGATACTGTCACCTTCGCATATCTCTTCTGTTATTTGCTCAGAATATACCGGATGAACCGTCAGATCAGTAACGACAACACTGTCGCAGCCGTATTCTGCAGTGAGTGTATCATAATATATGCCTGTAACTGTTTGCCATGCTCCCTCAGCAAAAACACTGTCACCTTCACAAATCTCTGCAATCAGATTATTGACTATTACATCCTCTATTACCAGGTTTGTTATTATAATACTATCACAGCCGAATTCATCATTAAGTGTATCTGTAAACACACCTGATTCTGTCTGCCATTCATCATCAAGGAATGCGCTGTCTCCTTCACAGAGCAGTATTGATTCTTCAATCACCCATACCGGGTGCACAATAAGTTCTGTTTGTATAATGCTGTCACAACCTTCCTCTGAAGTAAGAGAGTCATAATATATTCCTGCATCATGTTGCCATACATCATAGATCATAACACTATCACCTTCGCATATCTCTTCGGTATATTGATCTACATATACAGGATCAACTGTCAGTGATGTTTCAATAATACTGTCACAGCCTTCTTCTGTAAGTAATGTATCATAATATACACCTGCATCATGTTGCCATGCATCTTCAAGGAATATACTGTCACCTTCACAGATCTCAGCACTTTCAGGTGTCAGGTAAACCGGATTAACGGTCAGTGTTATTTCCACAGTGCTGTCGCAATCGTTAACTGCAGTATGTACTTCATAGTAGGTACCTGCTTCGGTTTGCCATGCATCATCAATAAATATACTGTCTCCTTCACAGATCACAAATTCATCTGTACCTGTGATCTCCGCAGGTTCATTAATAACAATACTCTCAATAACTTCACAATTATTTGCATCAGTTACTGTAACATGGTATGTATCAGCAATCAGATCTGCAATGTCCTCTTCTGATCCTCCATTGCTCCAGATATAATTATACGGAGGTGTCCCACCTGTAACTGCAAGGTCCGCTTCTCCGTCATCGCCGTCATAACAGCTAACATCGGTACCTGTAATAACGGCTTCCAGCAATGGCGGATCATTAAGCGTTACTTCAGCGGATATCTCACATCCGTTGGCATCGGTTATATCAACCACAAAATATCCTTCTCCTATTCCGGTTATATCTTCGTCAGTATCCGTTGTTGACCATTCGTATGAATATGGTATTGTTCCGCCTGTTACCGTAAGATCTGCTTCACCGTCGGAAGATCCGTTGCATAAAGGATCAGTTCCTGTAATATATGCATCCAGTTCGTCAGGCTCTGTAATTGTAACATCAGCGCTTGTATGACATCCGTTCTCGTCAGATACATTAACAAGATAATATCCCGGTGCCAGGTTATATATATCCTCATTTGATTCTTCATTTGTCCAGTCGTAATAATTATCTCCCGTGCCACCTGTAACAGTAAGATCGGCCCATCCGTCATTCTCACCATTACAAGTAACATTATGTCCTTCAATGGATGCGGTCAGGGTCTCCGGTTCTGTAATAACATATTGTGCATAAACCTCACAATCAGTATTATCTGTTACAGTAACATCATAAGTATCAGGTGCAAGGTTTGCAACAATTGATAAAGTTGAACTGTTAGACCAGAGATATGTATATGGAGGTACTCCTCCGTTAACATTCAGTGATATATTACCATTATCTGATCCATAACATGATACATTATTAATATTTGCACTAATAACTATTTCTTCAGGTTCAAATATATCTGCATTTTCTATGGATACACATCCTGCATCATCTTCAACAGTAACAGAATACTCACCGGCAACCAGTCCTGATGCAACATCATTGGTCTGGCCGTCACTCCAAATATAAGAATACGGAGAAGTGCCATTTTGCGGAACAGCATTGATCTGTCCGTCATCTGCGCCATAACATGATACGTTTACAGGAGTAAGGTCAACATACATTGAGCAGCCCACATTGTTAACCACGAATGATTCTTCCACTTCACACAGGTTCTGGTCTGTTACTGTCACATCATACACTCCCTGTGTAAGGTCGCCAATATCCTCTGTTGTGGCTCCTGTACTCCAAATAAATTGATAAGGGCTCACTCCTCCTGTTACAGTAAGATCAACTGCACCGTCATTGCCTGAATCTTCAGGTGTCACAATTCCGTTTACTACTATCTGTTGAGGCTCTGAAAGGAAAATATCAGCCGATGTAGTACACCAGTTAGCATCATTTATTGCCACACCATAATATCCTGCCTCAATATTTTCCAGATCCTCAGTTGTCTCCCCATTATTCCAGCTGTACATATATGGTTGCGTACCTCCTGAAACAGTAAGGTCAGCAATACCGGTGCTTTCTCCGCCACAAAGTATATCTGTTCCGGCAATTGAAGCAGTCAGTTCTAAAGGCTCACTTACAATTACCTCCGACGTAGCAGTACATCCATTAATATCAGTTACAGTCACATAGTATGTATCCGGTCCCAGATCCCAAAGGTCTTCAAATGTATCTCCTGTTGACCAGATATATGAATATGGTTCTGTTCCGCCAGTTACCGTAAGATCGGCAGATCCATCATCATCTCCGTAACAGGTTATGTCTGTTCCCTGTATTGTTGCTTCAAGCAGTGCCGGTTCTTCGATATTACCGTTGGCGTAAGTCTTACAGCCATTTTCATCTGTAACCGTAACAAAATAGTTACCTTCGCCTAATCCTGTAATATCTTCAGTAGTAACTCCTGTTGACCAGATATATGAATATGGTTCTGTCCCTCCTTCAACGATCAGATCGGCTGTACCATCAGTAAGGCCGTTACATGAAATATCCGTCTCATCAATATATGCATCCAATTCATCCGGTTGTGTAATAATTGCTTCTGCAAACACAATACATCCTGCATCGTCCTCAACAGTAACATTATAAATTCCGGCAATAAGATCCACAGCAATATTATCAGTCTGGCCGTCACTCCATAAATATGTATATGGTTCTGTGCCATCCTGTGCTGTAACATTTGCCTCACCGTCATCATATCCGTAACATGTCACATCAATAACAGATGTTGAGGCAGTAAGGTTACATGCAATATTATTCACTGCAAAAGACTCAACAGCAGTACACTCATTATCATCAGTTACTGTAACCTGGAAAACACCTTCTGTCAATCCATTAAGGTCTTCAGTTGTTTCTCCGTTACTCCAGTTATAGGAATAAGACCCGACACCACCTGAAACAGTAATATCTATTGCACCGTCATTTCCCTGGTCTTCATGTGTAATAACAGCAGTAATATCAATCTGGTCGGGTTCATTAATTGTAAAATTGTCTATAACTTCACATCCTGCATCATCAGTAATGGTAACTTCATATATACCTGCAGGGACATCAGTTAAATCTTCGCTATCATCACCTGTGTTCCAGTCATAATAATACGGGCTCACCCCTCCTGTAACAGTCAGATCCAGCAGAGGTAGCAGGTCTCCTGCACATAGCAGGTCATTACCTGATATTGAAGTCTGTAACTGTGGCGGTTCGCTTACCGATCCTTCCGTTATTGCTTCACAACCATTTTCATCTGTCACAGTTACTGAATAATTATCAGGTCCTAATCCGGTAATATTCTGTGTTGTAGCGCCATTGGACCAGTCATAGCTATAATCTTCTGTTCCTCCATCCACATATAGATCTATATATCCGTCATTTATGCCATTGCAGGTGACATCATGAGCATCTGCCCATGCTTCCAAAACATCAGGTTCATTTATAGTAACTTCAGCTTCTGTCCAGCATCCATTATCATCCTGAACATTCACATGGAAAGAACCTGACCACAGATCGAAAATATCCTCAGAATTCGAGCCGTGATCCCAGTTATAATAATATGGAGGTGTACCACCTGTTACTGTAAGGTCTGCAGCGCCATCATTATTTCCATAACATGAAATATCCGTACCTGCTATTTCTGCCCCAAGCATTGGTGGCTGAGATATTGTAACATTACTTACAACAGTACAACCAAGACCGTCAGTCACTGTAACAGAATAATCATCTGCAACAAGGTTGAATATTTCCCAATCTGTTCCATCGTTAGACCATAAATATGAATATGGCCATGATCCGCCATTAACATTAACACCTGCCCATCCTCCATCCTGTCCGTAACACTGCGGGTCATAATGATTAATATTTCCTGTCAGTTCCGGTGACTGGTTGATCTCTATATCACCAATTACAACACATCCGTCCTGATCTTCAACAGTAACCCAATATTCACCTGCATATAATAATATTGCAGTTGCATCAGTCTGTCCGTCACTCCATAAATATGTATAAGGAGGATTACCACTTTCAGCAACTACTGTTGCCTCTCCTGTATTATCTCCATAACAGTTTATATTAATAATATTCTCAAAGTGATATCCAAGCGAGCATCCTATGTTATTTACAGAATAATTTCCTATTTCCTCACATCCATTATCATCAGTAACAGTTACCGAGTAAATTCCAGCAGTCAGGTTATTTATATCTTCGGTTGTTTCACCATTGCTCCATTCATAATAATAAGATCCCATTCCACCATTTACATTCAGGTCAACAGCCCCATCATTACCTGCATCTTCATGAGTAATGAAAGCGCTCAGGCTCATTTCGGGAGGCTCATTGATATTCACATTTCCATTGATTTCACATCCGTTTACATCCTGCACCCATACTTCATAATATCCCTGGGGCAGGTCGGCAAGATCCTCAACTGTCTGACCATTATTCCATGAATATGAGTAAGGTATTGTCCCTCCGGAAACCTCCAGGTCTATTGCCCCTGTATTTTCTCCATTACAAAGAATATCAGTCGGATCAAGGGATATCTGAAGCATAGCAGGCTCATTTATTGTTACCTCACCTGTTGCTGAACATCCGTTATTATCAGTAACAGTAACATAATAATCTCCCTGTCCAAGATTCCACAGGTCTTCTTCAGTTGCTCCTGTTGACCAGTTAAAGAAATATGGTTGTGTGCCTCCTGTCACAGAAAGGTCTGCAAAACCGTCATTATTTCCGTTACATGAAATATCCTGACCTGAAATATTTGCTTCAAGAAGGCCGGGCTCGAATATTTCAACATTATTTTCTGTTTCACAACCATTGGCATCAGTAACAGTTACTGAATAAACCCCCTGACCAAGTCCTGCCAGGTTCTGTGTTGTAGCTTCATTTGACCATAATACTTCATAAGGTGAAGTTCCACCGGTAATTGCCATATCAATAGCTCCGTCAGTTTCACCAAAGCATGAAATATTGTAAGGCATCAGATTGGTGAAGAACTCTCCGGGCTCATGAATTTCAAAATCCTGAATTACGATACATCCTGCATCATCAACTACACCAACATTATGTTCGCCTGCATACAAATCAGTAACAGTAGCATCTGTTGATTCTTCACCGTTCCAGTAATAAATATATGGAGGTGTACCGTTTGAGGGTACTGCCGTTGCTTCGCCGTCATTGTAATCAAAGCATGAAACATCCTGTGTATTTACAACAACTTCAAGACTGCAGGCAATGCTGTTAACAGTTATCCATTCCTGCTGAGTGCATTCGTCCTGATCGGTCACAACAATATGATAGACACCTGCTGCCAGTCCTGTAAGATCTTCGGTTGTCTCACCTGTTTCCCACTGATAATAATAAGGTGAATTACCGCCTGTTACAGTCACATCAATAGCACCGTCATTACCTTCATCTTCAGGTGTAACGACGTAAGTTATCACTATCTCTTCAGGTTCTGTTATAGTAAAATTATCTGTTTTTTCACAGCCGTTCTGATCAATAACCGTAACAGTGTAGTCACCCGCAGTAATACCCCAAAGGTCCTGGAAAGTATCACCGTTGCTCCAGTTATACCAGTAGTCAGGCTCGCCTCCGAGAACAGTAATATCAATATATCCATCGTTCCAGCCATAACAACTTACATTTTGCGTTGATGATAATATCATTATTTCCGATGGCTCATAAATGGTTTTGTTCTCAATAATTTCACAATCATTATCATCAGTAATAGTAACAGTATATGATCCGGGTCCGAGGCCATAAATATTTTGGGTCGTCTCACTATTTGACCATAAGTAACTGTATGGTTCCGTACCACCCCATGCCTGTGTTGTTATCTGACCATCATGGGCTCCGTAACATGAAATATCCATTTTTTCAACACTTGCTTCAAGCATTGACGGCTGATAGATCCAGATGTTATTCCACTGTGCACAACCATTATCGTCAGTTACAGTAACATTGTAATTATCACTTCCAATATTAAACAGGTCCTGTGTTGTTGCACCGTTTGACCAGTTATAATAGTAGGGTTCTGTGCCGCCTGAAACAGTCAGGTCTGCCGCACCGTCATTGGAATCATAGCAGCTTAAATCCGTACCTTCTATACTTGTTTGTAACTGAGGTGGTTCATTTATTGTAACATTATCAGTTACACTGCAATTATTCATATCTGTAACAGTAACGTAATAAGTGCCAGCTGACACGCCCCACATATCTTCTGAATGTTCCCCGTTGCTCCAGTCAAAATTATATGGCTGTGTTCCACCTGATACTGTCAGGTCAACCGCTCCGCTAAAATCGTTAAAACAGTTAAGGTCTGTTCCCTCAATACTTATTTCCAGCAAGAGAGGCTCATAAAAAGTTACTCCCGCATAAGCTTCACATCCGTTGGCATCAGTAATATCTACAGAGAAAGTTCCTTCTCCAAGTCCTGAAATATCCTCAGTAGTCTCCATTGTTGACCATTCGTAAGTATATGGTTGTGTTCCACCTGAAACTACAAGGTCAGCAACTCCGTCCGTCAATCCGTAGCATGACGGGCCGGAGCCATTAATATAAGCATTGAGTTCCTCAGGTTCATATATAGTCACATCAACATTAACCTGGCATCCATTCTGGTCAGATACATCGACATAATAATAACCTGAACCAAGGTTATAAATATCTTCGCCTGATCCGCCTTCTGACCAGTTAAAATTATAACCCGGTGTTCCTCCTGATACTGTAAGGTCTGCCCAACCGTCATTTTCACCATAGCAGGATACATTATGTCCTTCAATAGATGCTGTCAGTTCGGTTGGTTCTGTAATTATATATTGCTCATAAACCTCACATCCTGTATTATCGGTTACAGTAACATAATAAGTATCAGGTGCAAGATTCACAATTATCTGTGATGAAGGTCCATGCGCCCAATTATAATTGTATGACGGCACTCCTCCGCTGACATTCAAAGTAATGGAACCATTGTTCATATTATAACATGACACATGGTTAACATCCGCACTGACGATTATTTCTTCAGGTGACTGAACCACTACACTTTCAATGGCAATACACCCTGCATCATCTTCGACAGTTACGGTATATTCCCCTGCATACAATCCTGATGCTATCTCATTGGACTGTCCGTCACTCCATGTATATAAATAAGGAGATGTTCCGTCTTGCGGGGTAGCTGTTATCTGGCCGTCATCTGCACCATAACATGATACTGCAACAGGTGTAAGGTCAACATACATTGAGCAGCCGATATTGTTAACAGCATAATTCCCCACTTTTGTACAGGAATTCTGATCAGTTACTGTCACAGTATATACACCCTGTGTAAGGCCGCTAATATCCTCTGTTGTTGCATCTGTACTCCAAATATAGTCATAGGGGCTTACTCCTCCTGTAACAGTCAGGTCAACTGCGCCATCATTACCTGCATCCTCCGGTGTAACATCTCCGTTAAGCACTATCATCTGTGGTTCTGAAAGATCAATATTAGATGACGTGGAACACCAGTTGGCATCATTTATTGCCACTTCATAATATCCTGATGTAACATCTGTCAGATCCTGTGTTGTTTCTCCGTTATTCCAACTGTATGAATAAGGTTCTGTCCCTCCTGACACAGTCAGGTCAACAGCTCCTGTACTCTCTCCGGCACAAAGTATATCTGTTCCGAAAATTGATGAAGTCAGTTCAGCAGGTTCATAAATTACAGCTTCCTCAGTTACTGTACAACCATTGTCATCCGTTACTGTCACCTGGTATGATCCGGGGCCAAGGTTCCAAAGGTCTTCAAAAGAAGATCCTGTGGACCAGTTAAATGAATATGGCTGTATCCCGCCGGAAACTGACAGATCTATTGATCCGTTATTGTATCCGTGGCATTCGACATCAATGGTTATTACAGATGCCTCAAGAAGGACAGGTTCATTAATATATCCTCCGGAATATGTCTCGCAACCATTGCCATCAGTTATAGTAACATAATATGTTCCTTCACCTAGTCCGGTAATATCCTCGGTAGTAACTCCTGTGGACCAGCTATAGGAATACGGCTCTGTTCCTCCTGATATTGTAAGATCAAGTTCACCATCAGTCAGACCAAAACATGAAATATCAAATTCATCAATATTTGCATTAAACGGTGCAGGCTGATTGACTTCAGCTTCAGCAATAGCCACACAACCTGCATCATCCTCAACTGTCACAAAATACAATCCTGCAGTGAGATCAATAATCTCATTTCCATTCTGCCCGTTACTCCACAGGTATGTGTATGGCTCTGTTCCGTTCTGAACTGATACTTCTGCACTTCCGTCATCATATCCGAAACATGACACATCATTAACATACGCTGTTGCTGTAATAGTACAGGCAATATTATTTACTGCAAAAGATTCAACAGCAGTACAACCATTTTCGTCTGTCACAGTCACCTGGTAAATACCCTGTGTTAATCCTGTAAGGTCCTCAGTGCTTTCCCCGTTACTCCAGTTATAGGAATACGGATCAGTGCCTCCTGTAACAGTAATGTCAATTGCACCGTCATTACCTTCATCTTCATGTGTAATAACCACTGTTATATCAATCGGCTCAGGTTGGTTAACCGTAAAGTTATCAACAACCTGGCAGTCAATATCATCAGTTACAGTAACCTGGTAGGATCCTGCAGGAATATTGAACAGATCCTCATTATTGCTACCTGTATTCCATTCATAATAATAAGGGCTTACACCTCCGGACACAGAAAGGTCAAGCATTGACAGTATGTCACCGGAACACGCCAGATCATTTCCGGATATTGACGTCATAATCTGCGGTGGTTCATATAGATTTTCATTATTTGTAGCAGTGCATTCATTCTCATCAGTCACCATTACCTCATAATATCCGGGTTCAAGCCCTGATATATTTTGTGTTGTTTCACCGTTATTCCAGTCATAAGTATAAGAACCTGTACCTCCGGAAGCAAAAGAATTAATATATCCGTCATCAGCACCGTAGCATGTAATATCCTGATAATTAAATGACACCGTTAAATCTTCAGGTTCATTTATTGTAATATTAGCTTCTGTCCAGCACCCGTTATCATCCTGTACATTCACATGGAAAGAACCTGACCACAGATCGCTAACGTCTTCGTGATCCGGACCGTGATCCCAGTTATAATAGTATGGCGATACGCCACCGGTAACTGTAAGGTCAGCAGTACCATCATTATATCCGCTGCAAGTGATATCAGTCCCCTCTATTGACGCTACAAGCTGGGTAGGCTGAGATATAGTGACATTTCTTATAATAGAGCAACCATGTTCATCTGTCACCGTAACATAGTAGTCATCAGCAACAAGGCCGAATATTTGCCAATCTGTTCCACCGCTTGACCATATATAAGAATACGGCGATACACCACCGCTTATATTTATGCCGGCATATCCGTCAGATTGCCCGTAACACTGTACATCATTATGACTAATAAATCCTGTCAACTCTTCAGGCTGGTTAATAAATATATTGCATATTTCAGCACAACCGTCCTGATCTTCAACAGTAACCCAGTACTCTCCTGAATACAATGAATATGCTGTTGAATTTGTCTGACCGTCACTCCAGGTGTAAATATAAGGAGGATTGCCATTTTCCCCCAATACTGTTGCTTCACCGGTATTTTCACCGTAACAGTTTGCATCAATAATGTTATCTATATTGTATCCAAGTGTACAGGAAATATTGTTTACAGAGTAATTACCTATTTCATCACATTCGTTATCATCCGTAACAGTTACTGAATAAAAACCTGCAGAAAGATTAATTATATCCTCGGTGGTAGCTCCTGTACTCCAGAGGTAGTCATAAGGACTTACACCTCCTGAAACACTCAGGTCAATTGATCCGTCATTGCCTGCATCCTCATGAGTAATAAATACTTCCAGGTTAATTTCCGTAGATTCATTAATGTTTAAATTATCGCCAATTTGACATCCGTGCGCATCCTGCACCCATACTTCGTAATACCCTTGTGTCAGGTCTGTAAGATCTTCAACTGTTTCGCCATTATTCCATGAATATGAATAAGGCGTTACGCCGCCCGTAACTTCTACATCTATTGCCCCTGTATTACCACCATAACATAAAACATGTGTAGGATCAAGTGATATCTGAAGTACAGCAGGTTCATAAATAGTAACTTCATCTGTTGCCGTACATCCGTTTATATCAGTAACAGTCACACTGTATGTTCCGGGGCCCACGTTCCACAGGTCTTCTTCTGTTTCACCTGTTGACCAGTTAAAGAAATATGGTTGTGTGCCTCCTGTCACAGAAAGGTCTGCAAAACCGTCATTATTGCCATTACATGAAATATCCTGACCATTTATATGAGCTTCGACAAGGCCGGGTTCAAAAATATCTTCATCATTCACTGTAATGCATCCGTTTGCATCAGTTACCGTAACCTCATAATTATCTGCCTGAAGGCCTGCCGGATCTTGTGTTGTCTCGCCATTCGACCAGATCACTTCATAAGGTGAAGTGCCGCCTGTAATCTCCATATCAATTGATCCGTCATTATCTCCAAAGCATGTAATATTATTCGGCATAAGTTCAATATAGAACTCACCAGGCTGATTAATAATAAAATCTTCAATCACTATACATCCTTCTGCATCTGAAACGCCAAGTGTATAATTACCAGCATGAAGCCCTGTAGTTGTAGATTCCGTTGTTTCATATCCATCCCAGTAATATGTATAGGGAGGTGTACCGTTAGAAGGCACTGCAGTAGCCTCACCATCATTATAGTCATAACATGATACATCCTGTGTATTTACCACAACTTCCAGGCTGCAGGCAATATTGTTAACAGGTATCCAGTCCTCCTGCCAACAGTTATCCTGATCCTCAACCATAATGTGATACACACCTGCTGCCAGTCCTGTCAGGTCCTCTGTTGTCTCACCCGTCTCCCATTGATAATTATAAGAAGGAGTACCGCCTGTGACAGTCACATCAATTGCACCGTCATTACCCTGATCCTCAGGTGTAACAACGTAAGTTATTACTATTTGTTCGGGTTGTGTTATTGTGAAATTTTCTGATTTCTCACATCCATTCTGATCCGTTACAGTAACTGAATATTCACCTGCACTTATGGTCCAGAGATCTTCACCCGAATCACCTATATTCCAGTTATACCAGTATCCCGGCTGGCCTCCAAAAACAGTAAGATCAATATATCCGTCATCCCATCCGTAACAACTGACATTCCCTGTAGCTGCCGTGATCTGTATGTCTGACGGTTCGTAAATAGTTACGTTTCCAGTCACCTGGCAGTCATTATCATCTGAAACAGTTAAGGTATATGGTCCTGGGGAGAGGCCGAATATATCCCGTGTTGTTTCGCCATTTGACCATGAATATGTATAAGGATCGGTTCCGCCCCAGGTCTGGGTAGTTATCTGGCCATCATCAGCATGATAGCAGGTTACATCCTCTTTATTAAGATTTACTTCTAACATTGACGGTTGATTTATCCATATATTGTTCCAGATCTCACAACCATGGTCATCAATAACTGTAACATTATATTCACCATGTACAAGGCCGTACAGATCCTGTGTTGTTTCACCATTTGACCAGTAATAGTTGTATGGTTGAGTGCCTCCTGAAACATTCAGGTCTGCAGCGCCGTCAGAACCGCCATTACAGGAAACATCAGTGCCAACAATACCTGTCTGTAACTGCAAAGGTTCATTTATTGTTATCTGGTCAGTTGCAGTGCCTGATACATCATCAGAGACAGTGACATAATACGTTCCCGGGGGAAGGCCTGAAAGATCTTCAGTTGTTTCTCCTCCAAGCCACGAATATGTATATGGTGGCGTTCCACCTGTGACTTCAAGGTCGGCAATGCCGTCGGAATACCCATAACAACTCACGTCAGTACCTGTTATCATTGCTGTCAAAACATCCCGGCTTGAATATTTTTCAAAGTAATAATCTGACTTATCGTCTGCAATTGGGTTCGCCCCTGTTCCATCCAGTATAGCTATATTATCAGTAGTGCCATTAGGATTTAAAATATTATTAAAAGGCTGTTGCCCGGATTCACCAGTCTTTTTGTCCTGGGAATATCCGTTAATACATATAAATACAACAGTAATCAACAGTGGAAAAAACTTTTTCATGAGCATGTGTTTTAGGTTATATTTTATAGAAAAATAACTGAATGATCATTAAGTATCAGATCAAAATGCATGGCAAAAATCCGAAATTGTTAAATACAAGTCAAGTATTTGTGGTAATAATTTCAGGAATGGAGACAAAAAAATATATTTTTCAGGTTAAGATTGTCAATTAAATATGATAATGACTGCCGGATAGTAGCCAGTATCCTAAAGGTACAACTATACTTCATCATTCGTTAATCGACATTCGCAATTCATTATTCAAATTTCATCTTCTTCCCTCCTCTTACCTGAACTACATATTCTACAACCAACTTAATGGCTTCTTCCGGCAACTGGTAAGCTACATAAGGATATTGCGGCAGTAGTATCTCATAAAGGATGAACTCGTCAATCATCTGGTTATCAAGTGCTTTGTTCAATGCCTTAAAAACAGGCTTCTTCTTACTTTTTTTGTTGATCGATATATTTGTGATCAATCCCACAAGGCATTCTTTCTCTTCAAGAGTTGAGGTGAATTCAGATACTATTCCCATTGAAGACCTGTATCCCGGCTCATACGACCATACAGCCTTGTATAGTGAATACCCAAGCCATTCATTGGAATATTCAATTGTCACTTCATCAATATCGTCAAAAGTGATCCTGCACTGAGGATTAAATACCCAATCCGGTACTTTCAGCCTGTTCTTTTTATATATATTCTCCATTGCAAATCTGATTCTGGGGTTGTTCCTGTTAAGAATATTTGCAATGGTGATCTCCATCACCGCCAGTTTCTTTTCTCCCGTTTTAATATAAATATCTGCAAGAAACCAATGCGCCATGTAATCAATATAATTCTTTTCAATAACCTTTTTATACCATTCTTTCGCAGAATTATAATCCTCTTCTATACCATAAGTCTGACCAATATATGTCATAACAGAATAATAACCGGGATCCTTTTCCAGCGCTTCAAGATATTTTTCCCTTGCTTCTTTTGTTTTACCCTTACTGAAAAACGATTCTGCTTCTATTGCTATTTGTTCCGCTTCCTCACTGATATTATAAACGGATATTAAAACATTACCCGCAGAATCATACTTGTAAACATTATTATAATTCAGATTAGATGAATTGTCCGGCACAGGTATTTCTTCTGTAAGTTCAGCAATACTGTATGTCAATTCCGACTCTTCCATTATCTTCATGATCTCAGCCGGCGAATGCAGGTCTTGTGCAAAAATAAAAACCATATTCGCAATCATGCCGGCTAATAATAAAACTATCTTCTTCATAAATCACTTTTTTAATTTCATTTACCCTTTGCTCGGCGTAGTCTCCTGACTACGTCGCTAATCAATCCCTGTAACACAACATATTATACGGACAATAACGGCAAATGTCCGTATTTTCCGTCTGACTGAATTCCGTTGCCGGATCAAAGATCTCACACAACACATGTTTCAGCTCACTTTCAAAATCCGCGGCATATTGTGCATAATCACTAACAGTTATATTTTGCCCTTTTTTTACAGCTTCTGTCAGATGATAATCAAAATCCCGGCTGCTCATTTCTTTAATAAAGTATAATCCGGGAACAACAGTTTCTTCTGAATTACCCTCATTTATATATAACAAAGAGTACAAAAATGTCTGGAAAGCTCCCGGATTCCTGTTATTTTCACCTGAAAATAATGATGATATATCTATAAAAGATCTGTTTACTTTACCT
>Ga0180433_10003152_pt1 | contig 24517 bp, 18 predicted proteins | sample SS_ome_8_FD_132980 | JGI IMG/M metagenome (GOLD analysis project Ga0180433, IMG submission 132980) | Hypersaline lake sediment archaeal communities from the Salton Sea, California, USA - SS_1_D_1 metaG | ecosystem: Environmental > Aquatic > Non-marine Saline and Alkaline > Hypersaline >... | reverse complement strand
TATACTCTCGTCGAAATATAAGAGAAGTGGAGTAATAGAGGAGTCGATATGAGCAAATGTACCTTCTTCTGTGCAATTTGCAGTCTTTTGGTTCTTGTTTTTCAAAATATAACGAGTGTAACTGTTGTGATTGTAAACTTGTGTGAGAATGAAAGTTTTAAAGTTGTTCACATGGAAACAGTTCCCAAGCAAAGAGAAATGGTCAGGCGGCCACTGCTTGGACCCTTGGAATTTGATATTATCGAAAATGTTGATGTTCAGGATGACCAAGATATTTGGGTTGCTGGGAAAAGTTGGCGTGGCTCCATGCTTACCGGTGTTTTTGCGCGTTTTCCGGGGATAGAGCAAAAAGGTCATTACCACAAACTTAGATTGAGTAAACGGGCAGAGTCGAGTGAACAATGTGATTGCATAATATTCATAGATAGTTCTAAGAAATCTTTTATCGGAGGTATGGTTGACGCTCGTGTTGAAGGCCTGGGGAAAACGTATCTTGAAGAGATTAAAAGAGTTCACAATACAATAAAGCCAGAAATTAAAGAGATTGAATCGTTGGAACAAGGTATAGAAGAAAGTTTTCAATATTATAAGGTGAAAGAAATTTTTGAGCGATTACGGCTTTATAAAAGAGAAATCGAAAAGTGTTCATTGCTTCGAGACGTTTGCCCCAAAGTGATAAATAATATCGATACACAGTCTCAAAAATTTTTAGAAGTTATTCATCTTTTAGAGGGTCCAAAACAGGAAAAAAGAAGAAGGCTTGCTGAGACCAGAAAATTACAAGAGTTACGGTTTTTGAAAGACAAAAATAGTGAGGTCGAAGTGGGGAATCTCGGCTTGGAGTTATTGGAAGAAGAAAAAAAGTTTGGAGCAACAGAAGCCGGGCCTCTAGTTGATATCAAAATAATCAGGGAGGGGAGAGAGGCGGATGAATCATTTGTTGGATTTGCAAGAGAAACTTGCGATGTTGATAAAATTGCTGAAAATCTTGCAAGTGTTAGGCAAGCTGCAAAAGCTTGCATGGAAGCTCTCGAGAGAGACCTTGCTGAGGGCATTGCTGAGCCTGTTATTCCGTACTACTTTGAGGCTGCAACAAGGGGTGCCAGGTCGGCAACTGTTGTACCTGTTGAAAAACTTATGCGAAATAGAAAATTGCTTGATACAGCGCGATTTGCTGCTACTTACAGCTATGATGCACTCGAAACAGCAGTTCACAAGGCGGATAGTTTGCAAAATAAGTGGGAATATTATCGTTACATCCCACAATTGAGACGCATAGCGGATGTTTGTAAAAAAGCAATGAAGAGACAAGAGGTAAGAGAAATCACGTCATAAATTATGAAATTAAGAAAGGCGGCAGCAAGCCGCCTTTTAAAAAAAGTTCAAAATTTAAACTAGAACGTTAACTTTTAAGAGTTTCCAGCTGTTTTTCTATAATTTCTGTTAAATCTTTTTTAAATTGCTCACTTTGAAGATAAGCCAAAATATTTGATTCTGTTGCGCCAGATTTGTAAAAGTATGCAGATTTTGTTGCTTCAGAAACGATGTGATAAACATTTTCTGCCATGTTGCCAATCTGTTGTCCGACATTTTCTCTGCTGTTTGGAGCACTTACAAGTTGTATAAAATTGCTAAAAATATTTGATGCGAATCCCAAGATGTTGCACACTTGTCGATGATCTTCTTCTTTTCTTTGTTCGTATGACATTTGTTGGCTGTTTTGATTTGGTCTCTGCTGAGACTGTCTCCTTTTGTGTGAATTACTTTCGCTTGGCAAGCAAGCAATATTGGTTGCAATAAGTGCAGTAAGAACCGTTGCAAAGAAGTTTGCTTTCATTTACTCTCCCTTTTTTGTAGTTTTTGATTTAAATACAAGAACTTTTAATACACGTTTTTGGTCGGCCTTTTGAACCTGGAAGCAGAAATCTTTATATCTGAGTCTTTCACCTTTTTTAGGGAGTCTTTGAAGTTGCTCAGTTAAAAATCCGCCCAAAGTAAGGACTTCTTCAGCTTCGAAAGTTATACCCAGAAGTTCACTTAACTCATCTAACGATAAACTCGCATCTATGAGCCAGCTTACCGGCTTTAATTTTATAATTTTTTCCGGCGCGGTTTCATATTCGTCTCTTATTTCACCTACAATTTCTTCAAGAATGTCTTCAAGCGTTACAAGTCCCGTTATGCTTCCATACTCGTTGAGTACCATGGCCATATGTTGGTGGTGCTCTTGAAGTTCTTTGAGTAGTTGGTTTACCTTTACGCTTTCAGGTACAAATGAGATTGGTCTTACAAGTTCTTTTAGTGGAACTTCCTTTTTTTGTGAGGCAATTATGAAAACGTCTTTCAGGTGCAGTATGCCGATTATATTTTCTATTTTTTTCTCATATACGGGATATCTTGTAAATTGGTGCTTTGCAAATAAGTTTAATGCGTCCTGTATCGAGCTACTTGAATCTATGGAAACAATGTCCGTTGCAGGCACCATAACCTCTTTCACAGGTGTTTTTCCTAGTTCGAAAATATTTTGTAGCATTTCTGTTTTTTCTGTTTCCATCAATCCTTTTTCATTGATGTGCTCAATCAAAAATTGAATTTCTCTTTCTGATGATATCCATTCGCTACTTTTTTCTAATGCTTTTTTACCGCCCAGTTTGTAGACAAGATAATCAGAAAGTTTTGTTGTAAGGGGAACAAGTGGCCGAAATATTCTGTATGTTATGTTTGTAAGCCACAAAATTGATTTGAATATTCTCTCGCCACGTGATTTGGCAAGGTTTTTAGGGATTATTTCACCAAAAACAAGGATCGCGATTGTTGCAAATGCTATACCGACAGAAAATCCAAGCCCACTCGAAAGGTGCATCCTTGTAAATATTCTTTCCATCAGGTGTGTACTAAGTGCGGAAGCGGTTACATTTGCCATGCAGTTTGCGATTAGTACGGTAATCAAAACCTTTTGAGGTTCTTTTTCCATAGCTTGAAATAGTGTTCGATATTTTTTTGTTGCATCAGAAAGTTCTTTTAGTTTAAATAGCCTCAGGGCGGTTATGCTTGTTTCTATAAATGAGAAAACAGCACATGCGAACAGAGATCCTACAAAAAATATAATAGAAATCCAAAAAGTGGTAGTAACAAGCGGAGGTTCCATCTTTTATCCTTTTTCTCCTAGATTGAAAAGACATTGCCTAAAAGTTTTTGTAATGCTACTCAACAATAGGTTCATGATCGTCTTCGTAAGGGTTTATTCCTTCATTTTCTTTTTCTATAAATGATTTTAGCTTTTTGCTTCTGGATGGGTGTCGTAGTTTTTTGATAGCTTTTACTTCTATCTGCCTGATACGTTCTCTTGTTACAGAGAAGTCTTTTCCAACTTCCTCAAGTGTATGCTCTGACGCAACGTCTATCCCAAAACGCATTTTAAGAACTTTTTCTTCTCTTGGTGTTAATGATTTAAGCACTTCTCGGACTCGTTCTTTAAGATCGTTACTTGCAACTGTGTCAGAAGGGGAGAAGTCATTTTCGTTTTCTATAAAATCTTTTATAAATGCGTCTTCGCTATCACCGACAGGCGTTTCGAGAGATATAGGCTCTTTTGAAATTTTGATGATGTTTTTAATTTTTTTCTCATCGAGATTAAGTTCCTTTGCCAACTCTGCATGTGTTGGTTCTCTGCCATGTTCTTGCAAAAAGGTACGTTTTATTTTGTTGATCTTGTTTAACGTTTCTACCATGTGCACCGGAACTCTTATGGTTCTTGACTGATCTGCAATAGCACGTGTAATTGCCTGTCTGATCCACCATGTTGCATACGTTGAGAACTTGTAACCACGTTCAAATTCGAATTTTTCTACAGCCTTCATCAATCCTATATTTCCTTCTTGTATCAGATCAAGGAAGTGAAGCCCTCTGTTAACATATTTTTTTGCTATGTTTACGACCAATCGAAGGTTTGCTTTTGCCAAGTCATCTTTTGCTCTTTTATCTTTGTTTTGTCCGATGACAAGTCGCTTGTAAAATTTTAGGATTTCCTCTTTAGATAAACCAACCTCTGTTTCAATGTTTTTGATCGACTTTTGAGATGTTTTTATTGATTTTTCTATTTCTTCGATATCTTTTTTACTTGCACCTTTTTGTTTTTTAAGCGTTTTAACTTGTTCTTCGCACACTTTTATTAATTCTTCTTTTTCTCTAATTTTGCTTATATATTTTTTTATTTTTTGAGCAAGTTTTCTGATGTATTTGTTGGCGAACTTTACAGATTTTATGGTTTCTACAATCTCCTGTCTATTTTCCTCAATTTTTTTGAGCATCTCTTTTTTGTTTTTTTCTCTTGATAACTTCCCTCTGTAGCTTGCGTATATTTTTTCTTCTTTTTCTACAAGCTTTTTTATTTTATCTATGGTTGCGATTATGTTTATTTTTTCCTCGTCCACTTTTGGAATATTTTCTTCGTCAAACGCTGAAAACTGCACAACGTCTTTTACCTGTATAGCCTCTTTGACGAGTTTTTCTTTTGTAAGTAGCAACTCTTTGTATACGAACGGAAACTTTGAAATAGCATCTATAGATTCTGTTTTTCCTTTTGCGATTTTCTTTGCTATTTCGGTTTCAGTCTTTTTGTTCAAAAGGGGTATTTTACCAATATCTCGCAAATATGATTTAACACCATCTGTTATTTGGGCAGTCGTTATTGCTTTTAATTCCTCTGGTTCTTCGTTATCTTCTTGTTTGCCTATAGCCAAAGAGCCTTTTGCCTTAACTTTTGAGGGAGTGTCTTCTTCGTCGGCAGAGTTTGTACCAGATTCTAATTCCTCTAAGCTTACAAGCTCTATTCCCTTTTTCTCTAATGTTTTTACCAGATCGCTGACGTCTTTCTCTTCCAAATTATTTTTGTTTGAGAATTCAATAATTTCTTCGTATGTGAGCTGGTTATTTTTTTTACCCCGCTCTACCATTTCTTCGATAAGTTCTTTTTTTAGATCAAGTTCTTGTTTTTTCGATAAGGTCTTTTTTTTCGGGGAGACTGATTTTTTTGTGATTTTCTTTGTTACGGTCTTCTTTTTTGCGGTAGCCCGCACTCTTGTTGTTGAAGAAGCTTTTTTTGTGATCTTTTTCTTTTTGGAAGCAGCCTGTTTCTTGATTGTTTTTCTTTTTGTTGTAGCTTTTTTGACAGTTTTTTTCTTAGCTACCTTCTTCTTTTTCTTCGTAGTTTTTTTTACGACTCTTTTTTTTGTCGTAGTTTTTCTCTTGACAGTTTTTTTCTTAACCGTAGCTTTTTTTGTGACTTTTCTCTTGACGATTTTTTTCTTTGCAGTTTTCTTTTTTGTGGTTCTTTTTTTTATTGTAGTTTTTTTCTTTTTTTTCATATTTTATTCCACCAAATTGTATGACGTAATTTATTTTTCTACCAAATTAGTTTGTAATAATTTTTTCTTTAATTGATTAAACTTAAGGAGAATGTTTTCAACTTTGCTTTCGTCGGCCTCTCTTTTGGCCTGCTCAAGTTTCAACTTTATGTTCTGAACAATACTTTTCCAATTTTTCTTTTGTAATTGTAAAAGAAGTTTTTCAAACGTCCCTTTTTTTATACTTCCTTCAAATTCTAAAAGCACTTTACTTACGTATTGTCTCTCATTATCATCTAGTCTGTCAAAAAATGGGGTAAAATCTACAGTTTTTTGCTTTTCCCTCACTATCTTCAGTTTTGCAAAGATCTCTTTTATTGGATGTGGCAAATATTCTACCAAAAATTCCCCATTGTCCTCATTTAACAGTTTCATATTATTCATTATAGCAAAAAATATCTTTTTTTCAAGCTTATGATCTACACTTTGCGATTGCAAGCTGTTTTTGGTGGGTGCTTTGCTAGGTTGATTTTCCGTTTTGATCGAATTTATGGGGATTTGCATAGCTTTTGAGGCTTTTTGCAAGAGAATGTCCCGTTTTATAGGGTCTTGTATGTTGTTTATTGTTTTGATTATGTCGTTGGCCAATTTTAGTTTTTTTGACAGTGTTTTTGACATGAAGCTTTGCCCGATTGTATCGATCAGAAAAACGAATATGTCCTTCGATTGACGCATAAGGCTTTCTATATTCCCGCCTTTGCCCAAAAATGATGCCGGGTCTTCTTTGTCAGGAAGAATAGTAACTTTCAGTTCCAGATTTACCTGCCAACAGAGCTCTGTAAGCCTCAATATTGCATTTTTGCCTGCATTGTCACCGTCATATAGCACATAGAGGCTCTGGATGTATCTCGAAAGTATTTTTAGATGTTCTTGTGTGCATGATGTTCCAAGTGTTGCAACGGTGTTGGTAAATCCATGCTGGGACATTGCTATGCAGTCTGTATAGCCTTCTACCAGAAACATATGGTCTTTTTTGAGCAGGCTTTTTCTGGCCAGGTCAAACCCAAACAGCAGCGAGCCTTTGTTGAAAAATGTATTTTCATGAGAATTGTAATATTTTGCCCGCTGATCGCCATCTTTGAATATTCTACCACCAAAACCACAGTATCGGCCGATCAGATCTTTTATTGGAAACAGTATTCGCTCTTCAAACGGGGAATATATGACCTTTTTTCCTTCAGCCAATATTTTTGCCTCAAGTAGATCTTGTTGGATAAACGAATGTTTGCTCATATGTCCGGTCAAAGTTTTTATTGATCGTAATCCGCCAGGAAAGTATCCCAAATTAAACATGTTTATGCTTTGTTGGTTAAAGCCTCTTTCTTGCAAATATCTAATCACATGGGGAGATGCAAGAAGTTGGTTGTGGCACCAATTAGAAAATGTTTCGCATAAATCAAAATATTTGTCTTTCTCTTGTGTGTGAGCGGCTGTGTCTGTTGTAAGACTTTCGGGTAAATCTATTTGATATTTTGTGGCCAGGTGTTTTGCTGCTTCAATCTGAGAGCACCCTTCAACCTTTGAGATAAATGTTATTACATCGCCCCCTATATGGCAGCCGAAGCAATAAAAGATTTCTTTGTGAGGACTTACCGTAAAAGAGGCAGTTTTTTCGTTGTGAAATGGACAGCGGCCTTTCCAATAATTGCCTGCTTTTTTTACTGTTGTGTAATCGCTTACTACGTCTAGAATTTGAATTTTTGTTTTAACGTAACTGAAAATGTTCATTTGGCCTTATGTTTACCTATTTTTTGAAACGTTTTGAATTGTTACTATTGTAGTAAATGATATGGCACATATCAACAGGGAAAGCCATTGAGATGTAGAAAGTAGGGAAATAATTCCTGTTTTTGTAAAAAATGTTTGATCTCCGCGCAGAAAATCTATGCTGAATCTTGCGATGCTTGTCAGCATCAGATAAGAAAATATCAACTGACCAGATCTTTTTAATTTTTTTGCAAACACAAATTTCATAAGAAAAAATATCGCAAGTGCTGCGATTGAACTATAAATCTGTGTAGGGTGTAATGCTTGGTGAAGAGGTGCGACGCTTGTAGGGTCTGTGTAAACAACAGCCCATGGCAAAAGCGTTTCTTTGCCGTAACAACAGCCGGCCAAAAAGCAGCCAATACGTGCGCTTGATTCTAACAGTGGTGCATATATTGCAGCCAGGTCCAAAAATTGTATAAAAGGTACTTTTAACTTTTTCAAATATATTGGTAGAACAGTCAATATCGCAACTATCGACCCTATGGAAGACAGACCACCTTCCCACAATTTAAAAATATCCCAGAAGTTTGAGATTGCGCTAAAATCTTCGATCAGATAAAGAATTCTTCCACCTATAATCGCGCTAAACACGGTTAGCACAATTACTTTGCTGAAATTGTCGTAAGAAATTATATTTTTTCGCTTAGGGTCTTTCAGAAATAGACATATTGATATAACCAATCCTATTACGACAAAAAGTCCATAACTTTGAATTGAAAATGGTCCCCATATGTGCAGAATCTCTTTTGACATGTTTTACATCTTCCCATGCTATTTTTGTGTGACACATTATGTTGATACTGTACCAGATTTTTAATGTTTTGTCTCACATGTATCTGGAGGACAAGTTTTTGGTTTTACAACGATAGCTCTGGAGAAATTTAATCTCTAGTTTTTACGTGAGTGCAAAAATTATACCTGTGATTGTTCCTGCTAGGCAGCAGACGCAGCAGCAGCAGACGCAGCAGGGGCATGCCAGCTTAAAGCATCTTTCTCCGCGGACTTCTTCGCTTGCCTGGTTGCTGATTTTATTAAGAGTTTCTCTATCTACTTCACGCTCATAATCTGTTTCTTCATTAACAAGAATAATATTAAAACTTTCTTCTATATTTTTATTGATCTCAGGAACTAAATATTCAGAAATATAAATTTCTGTCTTGTTTTGTTTACGCGCCACTTTGCTGTTTATCTCTTCGTTTAAAAAAAATTTTTTTTGCACTTTTGCTGTTGCAACTTTTAGGTTATTTCTTGTGTATATCTTGCTTTTGCTAGCGCCGATTTTTAGAGGATTTATAAGATGATTTTCATTTTCAAAAAATATCCCATCTTTATGCAATCCTCTTTCGTTTTTTTTGAAGTGATCAATAAGTCGCTCTATCCCCTTAGGGTCAAGCTCCCTTGTTGATACCCTAATATTTACTTTTTTGTTTTTTGTTAATCGTTTTAGAGATTCGAGTCCCACTAAGTAGAAATGAGTGTTTTGGGCCATAAATTTTATCATATCGTTCCAGTTGTCAGCTAAAAACTCAAATATGACACCCTGGGTGTCGTCTGGGATATCCAGAAGTTTTTTCCCGCCTAGATATGCTTCTATTGCAGGTTCTTCTTCTATGTTTTCCAAACGAAGCTCCGGCTCATCATCCAATAGATCGTCTCGAGGCTGTGTTTTTTTGGGTTGAGATAGGTAATTTCTAACTCCTGAAAAAATACTAGGTAAAAAAGCAATGCTAGATCTTGTATGTTCAATGCTATCTGCTACCACTCCTTCTTGTCGCCGGTTGCCTATCAATATTCTTATCTCTCCAGGCTTTTGTACAATCTCCTCCAGTTCTTCTAGGTTCATTGTTGTTTCCGCCGGACAAAAATCGGTTTCTGAGTATTTTCGTTGCATGCCGAAAACGTAAAAGCTATTTAGCGATAATGTTATTGCAAGTAAAGTTGAGATAGATCTTTTTGGGGCTGGTATATTTTTTTTCACGATTTTTCCTCCGTTATTATAGTTCTTATCTAAACACCGCTATTGTTTTCTCTTGTTTTAAATATCAACAAAGATATGGCAGCAGGTGTTATGCCGGGTATCAAAGTAGCTTGTGCTATGGTCTTTGGCTTGTATCTTGTTAACTTTTGTTGCAATTCAATAGAAAGTCCAGGCATATTTTTGTATTCAAAGTCGGCAGGTATTTGTAACAGTTTAAACTTTTGTCTTTTTTTGATTTCAAGTTCTTCACGTGCAAGATACGGTTCATAACGAATTTGTGCATAGATTGTTTGGGTATTTCTTTCAGAAAGTTGTATTCCTGTAATTTCTTGAATGGTATTTGTGAGATCAATACTTTCTTGAAACAGCTCCAGTAGTTGATTGTGTTTATATTTTTCTCTCAATACGTTTAAAACTTTTTCTAAATCCTGTTTTTCTTTTGTAAAGTCGTCATATGTTTTTTGATCGATCAATCCAAGTTTATATCCCTTGTTGGTTAATCTTAAAAATGAATTGTCTTGTCGCAACAAAAGTCTGCGTTCTGCGCGGGAGGTGAACATTCTGTAAGGTTCATCTACACCCATGGTAACAAGATCGTCTATCATGACGCCGATGTAACTCTCGTCTCTTTCGAGAATAAAATTTTCTTTTCCAATATTTTTTAAATGTGCATTAATTCCTGCAATTAATCCCTGAGCGGCAGCTTCTTCGTACCCAGTTGTGCCGTTTATTTGTCCGGCCAAAAATAAACCTTTTACCGGTTTTGTTTCAAGTATGTGGGTGAGTTGCTGAGGGGAGACGAAATCGTATTCAATTGCGTACCCAGATTTTGTGATAACTGCATTTTCAAATCCGGGAATAGATTTTACATATGCTTCTTGTACATCGTATGGCAGTGAAGTTGATATGCCGTTAGGATAAATTTCATCAGAGTTGGCACCTTCAGGTTCTACAAAAATGTGATGAGAGTTTTTGTCTGGAAATCTTGCAATTTTATCTTCGATAGAAGGGCAGTAGCGCGGACCAATACCAGTTATGTTTCCTGAGTACATCGCGGATAACTTTAAATTTTTTCTTATGATTTTATGAGTTTTTTCTGTTGTACGGGTAATGTAACAGTGGTGGGTATTTTCGACATTGTGAGGATAAAATTCAAAAAGATAGTTTAAATTTGCAGCGTCTTGTTTTTCCATTTTTGAAAAATCTAAACTTTCTTTCAAAAGTCTCGGTGGGGTTCCTGTTTTTAATCTTCCCACTTTCAGACCCGCTTTTACGAGTGAGTCTGTTAAATTTGGTACTGATTTTTCGCCCACTCTGCCAGCTTTGTGATTTTCTCGTCCTACGTGTATAACTCCATTTAAAAATGTCCCAGTGGTCAAAATTACAGCCGAAGCTTCAAATATTTGTCCACACTCGGTAACAACGCCATTGATGGATTTAGTCAGTTTCGAAGATTTTTCTTTTTCGGTCGAGGCTTTTTCTGTTAAACTCCGGTCTTCAGGCCGGGATAACTCACTTACCAACAACTTATCAGCCATGCCTTCAAAGAGTGTTAAATTTTTTATGTTTTTGAGAGTTTCTGTACTTAATTTATTGTATGCAAATTTATCTATTTGCAGTCGCAAACCTTGAACCGCAGGGCCTTTTTTTGTATTGAGCATGCGCGCCTGGAGATATGTTTTTGTGCACAATTTTGGCATTAGGCCGCCTAGGGCACTAATCTCGTACACAATGTGTCCCTTACCGACGCCACCGATTGCAGGGTTGCATGACATAAGACCGATTTTATCGATCTGCAAAGTGATAAGTAATGTTTTTGATCCCATTTTTGCAGCAGCGTAAGATGCTTCAATACCTGCATGCCCACCTCCAACAACAATGACATCAAATTTATTTAATTTATTCATAATTTTTAATTTTTTTATTAAAAATTTTAAAAGTTAAAAAAGTTAATTAAGACCCCCAAAGCATCATATGACACTTTGGGGGTTTCTGTACTCATTATATCATCTGCTGTGTATTTAGGCAATGTTTCCTTCCTGTTTGGCCTGTATTTAGCAGGCGTATAGCTCCATTTCCCCTATCTGCCGACTTATGGGTTGGTTTAGGCAGAAAAAGGCCTATTGAGATAGTGTTTATGACCGGTCATCAAAACACTTGTTGTGGGAAAAAAGATGTAATTATTTCCTATTCCATACTTTTCTTAATCGAAACAAGCAAGTGATTTTGTTTTTCGGTATGTTTTCATCGACGCTGTCTAAAACTGCAATGAAATTTTCTAGTATGGTTTTTTCATTTTGATTGAAATAATTTTTTAGCTCGTTCAATTTTTGCCTCAACGCAGCAACTTTTGCTGGGTTTGTATGTTTTTTGATCATTTTGCTTAATTCAAGAGCTAAGGTAAGAACTGTTCTGTATTCTTGAGTTAACACATGATAAATTTCTGCTACGTCGTTTTTTATTATGCGTATTATCTCAAGCAGTTGTTTATATTTTTCATCGTTTCTTTCATTGTATTTCTGCTCAATTTTCTGTGTGAAGTCTTCAATTTGGTTTACAACTTGTCTAAAATTTTCTACGTGTTGAATAAATGATTCAGTGTTATTTGCTGCAAAAAAGGATGTTATGTACTTTTTGAATAAGCGCAATATTGCTAGAGCTTTTGCTATCTCGGTTATTTCCTTTTTGCTTGGCTGTGTTGTTCTACTTTGTCTGTATGTTTGATATTGTTGGTCAGAGTCCGTTGTTTTTACTTTCTCTTTTTCATTTGCTTCAACGTTTGTTGTTGCCAGCGAAATGATAGCAACTGTACAGACCAAAGATTTTCCCAATATGTTTTTCAATGATAAATATTTCATGATTAATCCTTTCATTTTTGCGGTTTATGTAAATGGGATTTCTTTCAGGTTGTTAATAGTATAATGTAAGTGTGTCCATAGGTCAAAAGGCCCTCTTATGTGTTGATTAAATGGGCTTTTTGAGCTATTATGGCTTTGTGTGAAAAATGGCCTATTTTTGGTGAAAACTATTAATTCATAGCTCAGGTACTTATATATGCTGTATCATTTATCTTTGTATCTTCAGAAATATTTTTTTGCTTTCAATGTAGTGCACTATGTTAGTTTTCGCGCCATAGTCGGGCTTTTGAGCTCTTTATTGTTTGCAATTGTATTTGGGCAATGGTTTATCAATAAATCAAAAGTGCTGTTTAGGTCCAAATCTCGTGAGTTTACCCCTGAAACACATCGACAAAAGGATGATATGCCGACAATGGGTGGGATATTTATTCTGATAACATTTTTGTTCAATGCTTTGTTGTGGTGTGATCTGACAAATTTGCAATTATGGGTGTTTATTTTCTGTTTATTGGGTTTTGGGGCGATAGGGTTTCTTGATGATTGGAGCAAAATTAAACATGATAAAGGGATTTCTGTTAAGACTAAATTTGTTTGCCAATGGATTATTTCCTTTTTGGTTTCTGTAAGTTTGTTTTGGTGTAAGGGGTTTACAACAATTGTGTCTGTTCCCTTTTTTAAAAATTTTCATCCTGATCTCGGATGGTTTTTTGTTCCCTGGGTGATGTTTATTATTGTGGGTTGTAGCAATGCAGTAAATTTTACGGATGGACTGGATGGCCTTGCAATTGGTTCCATTATTCCAAATTTTGCGACATTTGCTGTCATAGCATATCTTGCAGGGCATTATTCGTTATCGATTTATTTGAATATTCCTTTTGCAGCAAGTTCTGAGGTGACCATATTTGGCATGGTGCTTGTCGGAGCGTCGTTGGGATTTTTATGGTACAACGCGTATCCTGCACAAATTTTCATGGGAGATGTAGGATCTTTGGCCTTAGGGGCTGGCCTTGCATTAATGGCAATTTTGTCCAAACAAGAGATTTTGCTCGTAATCGCAGGTGGTTTATTTGTCATTGAGGCATTATCTGTTATTTGCCAAATATTTTCGTTTAAGTTTCTTAAAACAAAATTGTTCAAAATGGCCCCGATTCATCATCACTTTGAGCTGCTTGGTTGGCCAGAATCTAAAATTACTGTTCGCTTTGCCATTATATCTTTTATCTTATGCCTTATGGCATTAATTACTCTGAAGCTGCGCTAGGTTATTTCTCAGTATTTTTCATCGAAGAAACAAAAAACATTGCGCTGCCAAGGACCATCAAGATGGTAAATGTTACCAGAGATGAAAGTCCTTTATCCAGAAGTGTTGTAAAACATTTGTAGATCAAAATGCTGCAACTGACAAGTCCAATTGCAGGGAGCCATAGTGGGACTTTTACATGCGGTCTTTTAATTTTTGCAATGAACAAAGCTAAAACGCTGAGAGTGTACGCAAATACAACGCCTAATGAACTCATTGGCTGCAAGTGCATTTGGCTTCCGCTACTTACCAAAAGATATGTTAAGTAGATTATTCCTATGAAAATGACGGATGCGAATGGAATTGCATGCTTGTTGAATTTTGTAAGAGTTTTTGAAAAAAATGTATGTTTGTTTTGAGCAATTGTGAATAAGTTCCATGTGTTGCTGAACATAATTCCGTAACTTCCTCCCAAGGCTGATGACGCTAACGCTAGGTGTAGGATTACCTGAAGATACATTCCCGCAGCAGGTAGGCCTGCAAAAAGTTTTTGTAACAAGGTCGGAAATGCGTGGAGATACTCTGGCATTTGGGTTATCGAAGAAAGTGCTGTGCCTAATGATCCGTAGAACATAAGCTGGTAAATCGCTGCAATTGAAATTGCGATTGCATAAGAAATTATAATTGCTTTTGGAGCGTTTTTGGATGGATTTTCTATTTTGCAACTCAAAATACAGGCTGCTTCAAATCCCATTGCGGCATAAAATAAAAATGGTAGCGATGAGGGAATGCCTTCCCAAATTCTGTGAATTGACGAAAGGTTAGAAGGGTCAAATAAAAACAATCCAACCAAAATGGCAAATGATATTGGAATAAGTTTCAAAATGGTAAATCCGGTCTGAATTTTCCCACCAGCTTTTATGTTGAGCATGTTCAGAAGTACAAATAATCCGATAACAATTATGTCCAAATACAAAATGTTTATTTTTCCAAGCACAGGAACGAGTTGTTGAATTAATTTTAAGGAAAAGTGGGCCATAAATGCTCCTGACCCCAGTTTGCCAATTAGATATCCCCAGGAGCTTAAAAAGCCGGCAAAGGGCGATATCTCATTTTTACCAAAGGCGTAAAATCCGCCATTTGGGTACATGCCGGTAAGTTTGGCGATAGATACTACAAGTGGCAGCATTAGTACGCCGATCAAAAGGTAGGATAATGCACTGAGTGCACCGGCATGTTTAGAGAGTATTACCGTATTTGCAAAAATCCCCGTACCGAGCATAATGTTTATGTTTATCAATATTGCCGTGGATAAAGATAATTTTCCAGTTCCTTCTTTGGACATTTTTTCTCCAAACGTTTAAAAAAAGTTTTAATTTAAACCTTTATTTAGCTTATATGAGCACGTTTGTGCTGTAAAGCGTGAGGGGCTAATTTTGTTGTTAAGCATTTTCCATAAAAAAGAGTAGCATAGAAAAATCCCCGTAGGTTTTTGCCTACAGGGATTTTTTGTTTGAAAAATTGTTGTTTATTTTATTTCGTGCGCTTTTAAGAATGCTTCTCGTTCTGTATCGAGTGCTTTTATTTTCCTCTTTATGTTTTTGATCTTTCTATTTATTGCTCTTGTTTGGGGTGTTCTTATTCCCTTTTGTATGTATGCAATATCCTGTTGTTCTTTTTCCATCAATTTTTGTTTTAATTTGTAAGGAACCTTCATTGATTCGTAAATACCAGAAAGGTCTTCAACCAGCGTGTTAACTCTTACATTGTTTTTGCGTATTTGGTCCCTTAATTGTGCCACTTTGTATTCTTCTTCAAATATTTGGCTTAGTTCATTTGATCGTGCGGTTTTCATGCTTAGTATCGGTTGTAATTTAGCTCTCAAGGCTGTAAGATCTCGATGTAGGTTTGTGCGGTGTGTTTTTTTTGTTGCCTTCATTGCTGACTTACCGCCGCCTGTGAATAGTCCTACAATGAAAGAGACTATTTTTCCTCCTGGGATATACTCTAAGAACTCTGTTCCTTTTTCTACTACAGTGAGAGTAGTAGCCCCAATGTCTAAGGGTACTTCAATGTCCTTATATTTTTTTGCTTTTGCGAGTATCGCCTTTGCCAAGATTTCAACGATTTCCAAGGAAGCGTTTATTTGTTGTTCCAGTCTTCTTGCGTTGTTTTTATGTATAGTGATTTTATTTTCTAGGCCGGATATTTTATTGTGTAGCGACTTGTTTTCGCTTTCTGCTTCATTTTTTGCTATTTCGAGTTCTTTTTTTACCGCTTCTTTTGCTTTTTGGTTTGTAGCTATTTGTATGTCGACGTCATATCTTCCTTCTTTTGTTACTTGTTTAATGGTGCCGTCCAGTTTTTTAATTCTTTCGTTATACATTTTTTCTTTGTTTTTAATTTTGGTTTCTAAATATTCAATTTCATTATTATTTTGCATTATCTTGTATTTATTTTGACTTTTTTTGAGTGAGTCTTCTTCTATTTTTTCATGAAGGATTCTTTCTCGTGTAAAGATGGGTTTTGGTAAGACTTGCTTCAATTTCAATCCGGTTTTTTTCAATAGAAGTTCCATTGCCTTAGAAGTTATTCTTAATGTCAAAACGTCGATCATTGTTATTATTTTTTGCATTTCTAGGAGTATAGGTCCAGATTCAGTAAAATTTCTAACAAAGCGCCCAAAAGAGGTAAATAAGCCTTTTATGTCCGATATGTTTTTTAATGCTTTGAAAAGTTCAGGTTTTACTGGTACTGGTATTGACTCTATAATTATTACAGAATTTTCCCTTGTTTTTAACTTGATGGCTTTGTTTAGTTCGATTTGTCGATCTAGTTGTGGGATTTCTGCTGCTAGTCTTCCATTTTCAGCTTTTAATGATAAGATCCTGGTTTTAGTTTTTGATTTCTCTGTTGCTAATTCTTTTTCTAACTTTTGTTTTCGTGCCTTGAGTAGTTTAAGGTAGGGCCCGATATTCCTTGTTCTGTAAACACTTTGTGACATGCATGCCAGTAGTGCCGTACTCATGGCGATGATTGTCATCTTTCTGTTCATAATACCTCCTTATTTTTTTTCACTTTTATTTTTATGATTTTTTCCATCATTCTAGCGGATTTTGCCGCTCACTGCATAAGTGCTTTTTTCTTTTTCAACTCACTTAATCGTGCTTGATTGAGAAATAATAAAATTTTGCCATACAACTTACCTTCAACTTTAGATTTGGCTTTATTTAGAGCTATTTGTACCTTAAGGTATTTTATTGCGTACTCATTCAGGCTTATTTTGCATTGTTCCTTGGCTTTTCTGAGTTTAAGGTCAAGGATTTTTTTCAGTATAGGTTCTATCTTTGTAGCAAAAAAACCAGCCAATGCTTTTCTGTGGTCTCCTGCTGCTTTTTTTGATTTTCCTATCATGATAAGAGCGCTTGGAGCCAATACAGCTCCAACAATACCTGTAGCTACCCCAAGTCTTTCTAATTCTGCCTTAAATTCCTTTTCTATTTTTGCCATTTGCTTAGCGTTTACAGATATAAAATTTCGTTCTGAGATAAGAGCCGCTTCTAAAGTTTTTATTTCTTTTTCCATGTTTTTAGAGACCGTTTTTAACTGTGGTGTTTTAGTTGTCACTTTTTGTATTTCAGCTTCTATTTTTTTGTTTTCAGCCGCGATATTTCTGGTTTCAGAGTCTTTTTGTTTTTTTATTATTTCGGCTTTGTTTTTTAGTTGTTTTACTCTCTCGTCAATACTATATCTTCCTTCAGCCCTTAATTTTTTTTCTTCATCATCGATTGGTTTTATTTTATCTGGAAGCTCGGCCTGTGCCTTTTGCATTGTTGCGTCTATTTCTTTTATTCTAGCATTATTGTGTTTTATCTTGAGCTCGTTTCGTTGTATTTTACAAGCATCTTTTGTTTCTTCAGTTCCATTGTTAGCCAAAGATTCATATGCTTTTTTTGAATTTTCCATAATGATATTTATGGCCTCTGGATTTGGAATCTTAGGAATCATTGCCATTGGTAGTTTTGTCATCGTTTTGGCCATTGCTATTGCCATCTTTTGCTTGACCCCTTTGTTTTTTATTGTGTCTATCTCGTCCTGTAGTTTTTTGTTTTCACCTGATAGTTTTAATTTTTCGGCTGTTAATTTTGATTTTGCGTTTTGCAAATGTTTTTTCAGGGTATCTTTCTCGTCCTGTAATTGTTTAAGGTAGCTGCTGAGATTTCTTGTCATGTAACCTCTTGAGACCCATACCTTTTTTGGTTTGGTTTTTCTTATTCGAATTCCCTTTGTTAATAATGTTGTTCCTGATTTTTTATTTTGTATTTTAGGGAGAGTCTTGGCTTTGCAATTTGTTGCAAATGCTGCCAACACAAGGGTGATTATAGTTATTTTTTTCTTCACAATTCTTCCTCCTTATTTTCCTATTTTGATATTTTATATCTTTCTCAATATGATAATAGCTCTATTGGCAATTAAAAGTCAATAATCTTTGGCTATTTTTTACATTTTGAGTTATTGTGCTTTGTTTAAAAGGATTTTGAATTGTCGATTGTATGAGTATTTGATCGGATTTTGTTGCGCAGAAGCTACTTTTTGGCCAAATACATCGCTATTGAACCTGCAACAGCGGCATTTAGGCTTTCCGTTTTTCCGGGCATTTGCAAGGTTAGTTTTTTGTCACAGTCGCTGATCAATTGCTCGGGAATTCCGTGTGATTCGCTTCCAATGACTAATAATGCGTTTTTAAAATCTATTTCTTGAGGAGAGCTTCCATCTTTGACTACAAGTGCTATGAGTGTTAAATCCTTTTTGTTTTCGATCAATGTTTCCCACGTCCATGGAAACAGATCAACATTGGCTATCTGACCTGCACTTGCTTGGATTGCTTTTGGATTCCATGGATCAACACCTTCGATTGTAACAACCGACTGAAAGCCCATTGCCGCGCATGTTCTGATAAGCGTTCCCATATTGCCGGGATCTGAAATCTGTAATAAAACTATTCCTGGACCAATTGTATTGGCATTAGGAGCTTTTTTTATTGGAAATAGCCCTAGCAGGCCACTTGGAGTTGCAGCAGAGCTTATTTTGGCCATAACTTCGTCTGAGGCGATAACTATTTTGTCTTCTGATATGATTTTTTTAGCATCTTCAAGCTTATTTTTTGTGGAATATATTTTTTCTGGGCAAAGCCCTGATTGACAGATAGTTTTACAAACTCTAAAGCCTTCAGCTATGAATTTTTGTCTTTTTTTCCTTTCCTTTTGCATTTTTAGTTTTGCTAAGGCTTTAATCTTTTCATTTTGTCGCGAAGTTATTGTTTCCATACTTTTAATCAATCTTTTGGTTTTTGGTTACATAATTTTATCGTAAAAACTATAACTAAAATTTTTCTCTTTGTCAATAGTTGTTGCTTTTGCCCTATTTTAAAGGGTATAGCGGTTGACAGATTCATGATTTTAATATACCTTGAGTATGAATTTTAAGGGAGGTTTTTCTCTCAGGTATACTAAAACTATTAATTTTTCGTGGAGGTAAAATCGTGAAAAACGTAAAACAAACCAAAAGAATGACAGCTGTTTTTTTGTCTATTTCAATATTGGCTTCTACTTTAACCCCCTCGTTGTCACGAGCGAATTTTTTTGACAATATAAGAAAATTCTGTAGCTCAATCTTTACAAGTAAAAGTTCTGACAAAAAATCTACAGGAGTAGCTAAAGAGACTAGTAAAAAAGCAAATACAAACGATGACAGTAGTACAACTAACAGTGATAAGTCAAAAGGTTTTTTTGAAAATTTTATGAAAAAATGTTTGCCAATTGTATCTGTTTTATCAGCAATTACAGCAGGAGTTTCTTTGTTCAAGAGTTTTAGCTCTCCAGCTCCCGTGAGAGCAGAAAGAGGAAATTCAATTTTTACATGGGCAACTAAAAAGTTATTTGGCGGTGCTTTAGTCACAGCAGGCGTTTGTGGCGCTCTTTTGTTATCATGGGAATTCTTTTTTAAGAAATTATTTGATAATGCTGTAGATGGTGCTACAGATAGAGGCCTTAAAAAGGCTGGTAAAAAGGCTAGAAGGTTTGTTCGTAGAACATCAAGAAGAGTAAAGCGTGATATCAGAGAAGTAAGAGATGAAAGTCTTGATAAAATTGGAGAATTTGTTGATAAAAAAAGGAGTGAAGTAAAACAAGACCTTGTAGATGCGGCAGAAGAGGTATTTGATGATGCTGAAAGTAGATTTGATTCTAAGCTAGGAGATATTGGCGAGTTTGCGGATGACACGATAAAAAAAGCCAAAAGGGCGGTTAAAAGAGTTGTTGATAAGAGTGTTGAAAAAGCAAAAGACGCTGCAGAAGAAGTGTTTGACGAGGCTGAAAATAGATTTGATGCTAAGTTAACAAGTGTTGAACACTCGATTGAATTTACACTAAACGATGTTGCTAAGTTGGTCGATGGAAGAATTGAAAAAGCTAATGGTGCTGTTGAAGGTCAAAGAGAAAAATTTAAGCAAGATGCTAAAGAGGTTCTCACCTCTGTTATGGAACAAGCACCAGGTGTGGTTGCTAGCGGCGCAGCTTCAAGTGCATGGTCGGCAGCTAAGGATGGCGCCGTTGGTGCAGGTCGTGGTATCAAGAAAGGTGTTTATAGCGCTTACAGCGGTGTTAAGGGTTTCTTTGGCAGTGTCTACAATTACGCAAGATCTTTTTTAAGAAAAACTTCTGATGACAATCCTGAGGAAGAACCTGCAGAAGAAGAAAGAGAAAGTGATTTGTTGTTAGTAGAGCCTCCAGCAAGAAGAAAACCTAGACCTGTAGCCTCAAAAGAAAACGACTATGTTTTTGAGACTATGGTTTCTGGTGACCAATATTCCGGAGACGATGCTAAAGCTGAAAGTTTGTTTTTGGCACCTCACCCTGAAGAAGAAAGTGAACTTACAGACACGGATCTTGATGTGCTAACAGGTGGTACTGATTATCCTCAAAGTAATGAGGGAGAATGTACCGTTTTAGGATCAGATCTTGATGTAACATCAGATGGGGGCCGTTCTTCTGACAGTGAGTATGAAGATGCTAGAGAATAATATTTTTTAGAAGTTTTATTGGGGTTCTTTTTCTAGCTTTTGTTTAGAAAAAGGGCCTTTTTTCTAGGCAAGGCTGTTGACGGGTTACTTATTTTTGATTAGCCTCTAACAAGTAGAAAACTTGTTCGGGCTATTGCTTTAAAAAGGCGAGTTTTAATAAAGTAGCATTTTTAATATTTGTAAAATTATTCATCCATGTGGACAGGAGTAAAAAAATGAAAATCCCATTTCAAAAAAGATTATCTTTATTTTTATCTTTAAATCTTTTATTTGTTTCAATAACGCCTTCAATAGCACAAGCTGGAATACCCGATTTTCTTGCTTCAATTCCTTTCATAAAAAGATTTGTAACTATAAAAAAAGCAAAGCCTGAGACATTGCTCTCAAAGTTCAAAAAAGTTTTATCTGGATGTGCAAATAAGACATTGTCTTTTGCTAAATTTGCTTCTAAAAAAACTGCTGGTGGAGCTTTTGCTGTTGTGGGCATGGGTGTACTTCTTTATATTTTGTTGAAGCTTTTCGTTGAAAAAGAGATAGATAAAAAGATAGGTGATATTGGAAATGGTATTTCCCGGCGGAAGAATGCGGGAAGAAAGCTTTTGTCTGACGTAGTCCAGGGTGCAACACATAGAATTGAAAACGTGATTGGAGACCAAAGCGAACAAGATCAAAACCGTGATGACGAAGTTGATTCTCAAGAGGTTGATTTAACGAGAGACTTTGATGGTCTTTTTGTAGCAGGAAAAAAAGGAGTCAAGAGAGTTTTGGGTGCTGCTCAAAAAAAAGTTGATCATCTCAAAGAGATTATAGAAGATCGACTTGATTATGCTGAAGAGCCTTTGGTTGAACCTGATGATGGTGAAGATGAGGAATCAGGTGTTTGCGTGGTAATAGGTGGATTAAAAGATTCGGTTATTGAAGTTGGAAAGAAAGGTGCGCGGTTGGCTGTTCAAGAGTCAAAGAAGTTTGTGGTTGAAAAAGAAAGAGTGTTGAGAGATTCTCTGGTAAAAGATTTGAAAGACAGACGAGAAAATCATGTTCAGGTGATGCGTAGCGTGTTTGACGTGCTGAGAGAGCCAGGTGACCCTGAGCCTGAGTATCTCGAAGATTATGAAAGGCGTTTTGAAGCTGAAAGACGCGCAGAAGGCCGAGATGTTTATGAAAACCAAAGGGATGGGCAAAAACCAACTTGGGGTGGTGTGACTGTTGGTTATGTCAAACATGCTGCTGGAAGAACTTTAGAGAAGCCTTTGTGCGAGTTTGTAGTCGTTCCAACTATGAAAGTTTGCAGAGGAATAAACAATAACGTTTTTAAGCCAATAAGAGAAAATGTTATTAAGCCGGCAAAAAAAGTTTCAAATTTTGTGGCAGATATTTTTAGAGAGGCTATTCAGCCTGAAACTGATGATGAATCCAGTGATTGTGATAATGATCAAAACTTTAGACTACCTATCACAGATGGTGGCGATGCTATCGATCACGATGATAATGCTCAAAATGTAAATTTATCTTTCACAGAAGAAGATGAAAGTGGTTCTCGAAATGAAAGAGAAGGATCTTCAAGTTCAGTTTGGGGTAATGTGAAATGGTTTTTTGGTTTGCCCTTAAAAGGTTTACAAAAAGTATGTGAGTATGGGCTTAAAAATTATGCCGAATCGCAGGGGCATGAGATTCCAGATAAACAACGTGTTACTTTTGAGGACGTAACTGACGGTTCAGATGACCAACAAGGTGTGCAAAGAGACTATCAAGAAGATACAGAAATTTTACAGGAAGTATTTCCTTCGCCCAATTATGCCGAAGAACGTCAGGGGCAAGTTATAGATTTTGATGTTGATGATTGCGATTTAATTTTGCCTGTGGTAATAAGAGCGGAAAATGTAGAAGATGCGCGTGATTAGTTTTTAAAAAAAAATAATGAAAAGCTCGGTGTAAAAAGCCGGGCTTTTTTTATATTTTGCCGTCAAGAATTTTTTGTCTATAATCTGCCATTAGGCTAACCATAAACTGTAAGTTATGAATGGTTGAAAGCGTATGAGCAACAGGTTCTTTAGCTTTAAAAAGATGATGAAGGTATGCGATGGTAAATTTCCGGCATGTTATGCAGGAACAGTTTTCGTCAACTGGCTTAAACAGTTCGTTGTTGCCGCTTCGTAAAATTTTTAGATTTCCATTACTTGTAAACAACAAACCATGACGGGCGCATTTGGTTGGATGTGAACTGTCGAATGTATCAATTCCCATTTTTATGCAATGCTCCAGTGAGTTTAAATCTCCAATGCCGAGCAGATGATTTGGTTTATTTTCAGGGATGAGTGGCATGGTGAATTGTAACAGTTCAAACATCTCTTTGTGTGTTTTTCCTAAAGAGCCTCCAATTGCGAAACCATTAAAGTCTAGCTTTGTTAAAAATTCACAACTTAATCTGCGCAAATCTTTATCGACACCACCGTGTACTACCGCGTACATTGCCTGGTTTTTTCTGTTTTTCAGATGGGTGTCCAAAGATCTTTTTTCCCATCGGTGTGTTCTGTGTAAAGATTCTTCCAATGTTTTTTTTTCTACATGATATGGTGGCAGCTCATCTAGTGGAATTATTATGTCTGCGCCTAAATCTTTTTGTGCCTGCACCGATGTTTCTGGTGTGAGTAAAACTTTTGCTCCATCTCGGTATGATCGAAATAAAACACCTTCTTCATTAATTTTTAAAACGGTGCCATCAAGCTTTTTTTTTCCGCGACTTTTCAGCTCATCCTTGACAGATCCGTATGCCAAACTAAAAACCTGGAATCCTCCAGAGTCGGTGATAATTGGTTTATTTCTGTTTAAGAATTTGTGCAGACCTCCTGCTTTTGCAACAACGTTTGAGCCAGGTTGTAACATGAGATGGTAGGTATTGCAGAACATGAGCTGAAGATCTATATGCTCTGCCAAATGACTATCGACCGCTTTGAGCGTAGCATTGGTACCTACCGCAACAAAGTTTGGCGTATCGATAATTCCATGTGGCGTATGTATTTTGCCTACACGAGCCCTAGATTTTTTTGATTTATATGTTGTTTCGAATTTAAATTGATTCATAATCGCGGATTTAACCTCCTGATTTTATTATCCCTATCTTTATAAATTATAACAAAAACGCCTGATTTTAGCTATTTTTTTCTAAAAATGGCTATCAGAGGAACGGATACCAGGATGGTGATGAATTTGACGACAAAACTTACCAGTATCACATCTCCAATATTGCTGATAATGCCGTAAAGTCCGGCAAAGCTGAATAAAACGGTGTCGACTATTTGGATCAAAAACAGAGATATAAGGTTGCGCAGAAAAAACTGTTTGCTCTGGAATTTGGTTTTTAAAAATCCGTATAAGATTCTGTCTAGATGCTGAACGAAGATCGTGACAGATATTGATGCTATGGCAATACGTGGCATGAATTTTAGTATGGGCGCGTAGTACTGAGCAGTTACATCATATACGCTTGGTAGGTACATGAGGTGTATCTGTGAAACGATGGTGTACAAAATTAATGCAAAAAAGCATGTCCAGATTGCTTTTTTTGCAGCATCTTTACCAAAATATTCTTGCAATAGGTTGAGGCCCAATATTGCGCCGACAGAGAATGCATCTGATGTGGTTGGGTGAAGGCCAAAGAGTGTTATCTGTTTTAAAACAAAAAGATTGGCAAGTATGCAGTAAATGGCAATAATTGCGACTAATGTTTCCTTTGAGATTTTTAATGAGATTATGGTAAAAAGGCTGATGATAACAATGTGAGCAAAAAAGAGTAATTCGTTCATGGGTTAGCACCTATAGTAACGGATATTTTTTAAATCCAACCAGCTGGCATTCTGGTTGAGGAACAATGTCAAAATTTTTTTTAACCAATGTTTGCATTTCTTTTGCTACGTTAATTATGTCTGATGATGTTGCGTTTCCTTTGTTGACGATCATGTTTGCATGTTTGTGTGATACAATTGCATCGCCGATGTTCAGATGTCCTTTTACCCCTAGCTTATCAAGGTAGTAGGCTACGTAAATCATTTTTTTGTTTGGTTGCCCAGCAATGGGTAGAATGACCTCGTGATCGAAAAAATTTCTAAAAAAACTGCCGCAAGTGTTTTTATTTGGATATCTTGCGTTTCTGTGTCTTATGATTTCGGTTTTTCGCCCCTTAGCGTA
>Ga0180433_10003151_pt1 | contig 24532 bp, 21 predicted proteins | sample SS_ome_8_FD_132980 | JGI IMG/M metagenome (GOLD analysis project Ga0180433, IMG submission 132980) | Hypersaline lake sediment archaeal communities from the Salton Sea, California, USA - SS_1_D_1 metaG | ecosystem: Environmental > Aquatic > Non-marine Saline and Alkaline > Hypersaline >... | reverse complement strand
TCCATCAGCATCTTACTCCTTTTTCCAAATTTCTGATTTCCATTTGGATTCATCTGGAGGATGACCTAAGTATACTTCGACTACCCTTGGATCAGTCAATGCCTCTTCTGTTTTTGCATCAACTAATTTTGCCCCAAAATTCATTACGATTACTCGCTCGGCCAATCCTACTACCGCCCTCATAATATGCTCAACCATTGCTACTATGGCTATTTCTTCTTCCCCCTTTATCCTCTTGATGAACTCAACCATATGGTCAATATCCTTTGGATTCATTCCCGCCATGGCCTCATCCATAAGGAGAAGTTTTGGCTTCATTGCAAGGGCCCTGGCAATCTCCATCAATTTTTTTTCAACTGGGGTTAGGCTTCCGGACTCCTTATTCTTTTGGGTTTCGATTCCAACAAGCTCAATGTATCGGTCTGCTATTTTTAGAGAATCATCCACGCTGACTTGACCGGAAAGAGTGCCAAACATGGCACCAATGGCTACATTTTCTCTTACGCTTGCCGAGCTAAAGGGCCTGGGTATTTGAAATGTTCTTCCCAGTCCAAGGGGAGCCCTTTTGTGTGCAGGCAATTTGGTGATATCTTTTCCTTCGAATGTGATGTTTCCTTCATCCGGGGAATAAACGCCACTTATGATATTGAAAAGGGTTGTTTTTCCGCTCCCGTTGGGGCCAACTATGCCTATTACCTCTCCTGCTTCTATTTCCAGGCTCACCTTATCGACAGCGACAAGCCCTCCAAATCGTTTCGTTATATTCTCAAGTTTAAGCAAAGACATCGGTATTACCTATTCAATAAACATTTCCAATTTTGTGCCTCGTAATCTTTTTTTCAGAAGCCCGACGACACCTTCCGGCGCTATTACAATTATGATAATAATAATTGGGGCGAATACGAGGAGTTGAAATCCCGGCATAATAACCGCAAGCCAATATTTAGACAACCCATAGATAAGTCCCCCTATTACTGGCCCCATAAGAGTGCCAGCGCCTCCGAGCAGAACAACCACGATACATTCCACTGTGTAATGGATGACAAACACATCGCCAGGGTATACATGGCCAAGCTTTAATCCCCAGGCCAAGGCCCCGACACCTGCTCCAAGCCAACCGCTGGTCAAAAAGGCGATGGTCTTGTACTTGTTTGTATTAATTCCCATAACCTTGGCTGCATCCTCATCTTCTCTAACCGCAGTCAGTGCATAGCCAATTTTGCTTCGCATATAATGAATATTCAAAAAAGCGGCTAAAGCGGCTATAATGAAGACTGAAAAATCGGCCCAAAATGAGGTCAGTTGGTTGACTGTATCTCTTCCCAGGGCCTGGACTAATGCCCCGAAGTATATTAGACCTTCAGAGCCACCCCATATTCTTGCCCCCTCTATAAAGTACCTTAGTCCTTCATTAATTCCTATACAGGCTATGGCAAAATAGGCCCCCCTTAATCTTAATGCAATAAAAGATTCAAGAAGCGCTGATAATGAGGCAAGGAACATGGCAAAAAACAGACCTATTCCTATAATACCTATGCCAAGCCATTCATACTGGGCAAAATATGTTATGCCTAATGACATCCCATATGTGCCTAAAGCGATAAAGGTTACATAGCCAAAATCTACATATCCTGTCATTCCCATAAATATGTTCCAGGATTGGCCCAGGGCACAATAAAATGCAAGCAATGCAACCATCTGCCACATGCCAGGCATAAAAAAACCGATTAAAAACATTATGAGGTATGCGGCTAATACAGGCATGAGTGGGTAATATCTCGGTAGGATTTTTTTCATTTACTTCCCCAAGAGTCCAGTAGGTTTTACTAAAAGTAGAAAAAACAGTATCCAGAAGGCCAGGGATACGGTTAGAGGGAAAGGCGCAACGCCTGGTATCAGGGCAAACAAGGTGTAAGCACCATTTTCTATGAGTCCGAATATCAAACCTGCGAAAAAGGCCCCATACGGAGAGGTGAGACCTCCTAACACAGCTATGACAAACGCCTTAAGGGTATAAACACCACCCATATAAGGGTTAATGCCGACCGGGATAAACATGGTAAGTAAAACACCGCTCATAACTGTTAAGCCGATACCTATAGCGAAGCTTAATGCATAGATCCAGCCTACATTAACGCCACATACCTGTGCACCTTCATTATCCTCGATAACAGACCTTATCGCAGTTCCCAACCTTGTTTTACTGAACCATAGATAGAGAAACAAGGCAATAACTACGCTCCCAATAAATGCATAAACTTTACTCATTTGTATAGTAGTTATAGCCAAGGTTATCTTTCCAAGCCCCCAATTGTAACCTCTGAAATCAGCACCAAAAATAAGCTTTACCACTTCTTCTAAAAGTATACCCATAGCAAAAGTGGCAAGAAGTGAGGTAAGCTCTGGAGCTTTGATCAGTCTATGTATTACGGTATAAAAGAATAAAAACCCAAGGGCCATACCTATAATCAGGGCTACCGGGATAGCTACCAATGGAGAAAGGCCTAAGGCAGTGAACATAGTCAGTGCTACAAACGCACCAACCATTATAAATTGACCGTGGCCTACATTTACCACATTGATGACGCCGAATATAAGGCTCAACCCCATTGTAGCCAGACCATAAACCCCTCCAAGGAGCAGCCCCTGGATCAAATTTCCTCCTAGCAGTGTAAAAACCATGCCGTCCTCTTCTTTATCCTGTTAAAAAAATAGTACTCCGGCATTCTAACAGACTTTGCTTTGATTTAGCTTAATATATAAAATCTCCTCTCTTGTAAATAAAAATATTTTTTTTCAAGAGAGGAGATTATTAACGGATAATTAAAATTTGGGTTTTGGATAGACGAGTTTACCCCTTGCTGCCTCGAGAGGCCATACAATAACCCTCTTGCCATTCTGCCATTGCATATCAACCATGGAATGACCTATCTGAAGCCCTGTTATATCATCAATATCCCATCCTCCATAAAAGGACATGAATTTCAGTTTGCCAAGGGCTGCCCTTACCTTATCCTGATCAAGAGAATTAATATTTTCTACAGCTTTTACATAGGCCAATACCTGGGCTCCGGCTTCCGCGGCATGATAATCCGGTATCATGTCTTCTTTGCCAAGTGATTTTTTGAAAAGACTTACAAATTCATCCTGGCTTGGGCCAATCCATTCGAGGCCGACTTTCATAGCTCCCTCTGGGGAGAAAGTTACGCCGTATTCCCAATGAGAAGGTCCAAGTACGCCCTCTGCTATAGTACCACCAAGAGCCCCATAAAAGGCAGGCAAGGTTGCGGATGCTATGAGTGATAGTGCCTTAACATTAATATCAAGGTCTGACATTTGTCGAGCAAATAACTGGCCGTCCTCGTAATGTCCACCTCCTAAAACTATCTCTGGCTTCTTTGCTTTCATATCAGATAGAAGGGGAGTGAGGTCGGTTACGCCTTTTGGGTATGTTCTTTTAAAAACAATTTTTTTGCCTAATTTATTTGCGTGCTTTTCAGCGCCGGTCATGGTCATCCGGGCGAACTCGGAGTCCTCATAGGCCAATGCAACGTTTTTGGCTTCAGGGTCAACATGGTCCAACATGTCAAGGGTTCCCACGTGATACCTGGTTCCGGGTCCTATGGTTTGCACTGCATACTGAAATCCCTGTTGAAAAATGCGATCGCTGGCACCGCCATGATCCATGTATACCATGCCATATCTTTCAGCCACGGGCGCTCCACTAAGAGTGAGTCCCGAGCTATAGGGGGCAAAAACGACGTTAACCTTATCAACCGTAATCAAGCGTTCGATCAGGCTTGTGACTCCCTCTTTTTTAGATTCACAATCATAGTACTTATAATCAAGAGGGACTCTTTTCCCTGCTATCAAAACACCGCCATGGACGTTATTCACCCAATCTATACAGGCCTTTATTCCACCTATGGCCTGTTCCCCTGCCTTTGCATATTTTCCGGAGAGGCAAGCTGAATGGCCTATGACTATCTTATCCGCAGCTGCAAATGCGGTTATAGATACAAAAAACCCAAAAACAACAATTAGGCTCAGTAAGATTTTAAAATACTTCCTGCTCATAACTAATACCTCCTGTTAAAATGTTCACTAAAAGATGCTTTTTTAAATAATAAATGAGAAACCTAAAGTCTCTTAATTAGCAAGGCAATGTTTAGTTTATTGTGGGAATACTATCAATTTTAAATCTTACTGTTGTTGGGCAATGCCTAACATAAGTTCAACATATCAAAAAAGTCAAGGAAAAAATTATAACATTGGGCAGCAAAAAGTGCGAACCAGAAGGGTTTAAACCTCCTATTTTTTGTTCAAAATGCTTGCTCACTGCACGGCCCCATGATTCATAATTTAGATATGTGAGTGATTTCGCTAAGGGGTTATAAAAGTAGACAAAGTGCAAGACAACAATGAGCATGTGCCTTTCAATTTTTATCCTTCTAATCCTGTATGCGATTTAGTGTTAAGAAAAGTAGTTTTTTTCTTTTTCCACCACATCAATTAAATCAAAATAAATTTTCGGCATTTTGTTTGCCACTCTCTCCCAGGAAACCGTTAGCGGCATGCCAAAGACTTTTTGGTGTGCCTTTTGTTCGACGCTTAGAATAGTTTCTGCAAGTCCGTTTTGTAAGAAGGGTTTAAATTCTGGGTACGAATTAACGAATCGTAGAAATTTCTCCGTCATTTTATAAGGGGCAATGAGTCTCTCGCCTGCTTCTAAAATTGAATATGAGAAGACATTTTTTATCAGGTATTCTTCAGCGTCACGTTCATGCTTTAGATTATTGAAGCTGGCATCATCTGAATATTTTTTGATTTGCTCCTCAGCTACTGCCTGGTAAGTTATTGAGAGATCCCTGAAGAATGTATCTGAGATCTCTAAGCCCTCTTCAATGACCAAGGCATTCATCAACGTTGTAACAATATCGATCGCCATTCTATTAAGCCCTTTTGCCTGATCTTCGACAGAAACCTCCTGGTGCTTGTGATCAAACGGTTCATCACTAAACATGACCTGGGCTGGGGAGGAGGCCTTTCTATATACCTCAATTAAGGTGAATATTTCAACGCCCCAATTGGTGGCAAAACGCATTTTTTTCAAGAGATCAACGTGAAAGGCAACCTCACCGGAAAGCTGATAGTTAAAATTCAGGAGGAAATCGATAAGGCGCAGCATTTTTCCCTCCTGGGTCTCGGTAAATTTTCTTTTGAGGGAAAGAAGAAGGGGGTCTAATAACAATCGTTTTACGCGACCATAAATTAACCCCTTGTCTGTAATCCTTGCATAGTATGCCTTTGAAAAATCATAGTTGAGTGCTACCACAGGATATAAGAGTCGATCTAATTGTGTGCGCTTAAATGTTCGAATGTCGGCATCGATTAACCCAATTGTTTCCGCGCCCAATGCGATTGCAATACCAAAGCTGAGAAACATATTTTTTCCCTTACCAGGCTCATCAATGTTAAATCCTACTTCCTGAAGTTTATTGTAGATGGCGCTGAAGTTTGGTCCGTCGTTCCACTGCAGGATATAATTCTTTATTCCCGCGGCGTTTATCAAATCTCTTAACTGAAAGGCATTTTCTTCGGTTGCCCTGTCTAGGCCAAAGATAATATGCGAAAGGTATGACATCCTTGTCAATTGCCTTAAGATATTTTTAAAAACAGGCAGGTTAGCCGAATCCATGTACTCGCTGGCAAGGAGTGGAATGATTAGAACGGTTTTTTTCCACTTTGAATGAAGCCTAAGTTTAGATTTCAAATGCCTTGGGTTATGGCTGAGTATATGGAAATTGCTTATCCGGCTACTTTTTTGTGAAAATTCAGTAATTGTTAAGCTCCATTTGTTTCTGGTTAGCTATTTTCTAATGTGATACTTTTAAAGGTATACTAAATATTTTGATAAAAAGTAATATAAAAAATTATTGCATGTCAAGCTTCACTCTAAATAAAGTAATTTTTAGCGGTTTTATTCCTCATAAACTTTTACTTTAGGGCCTATTATTGATATACGACATAAAAAATGTTTTCAATATGGGTAATTATCCATGGCCTAGAGTAAATATTATATTGATTTGATAACAACCTAGCTCAATTTTCCTATAGCCTTCTCAACCGCCTCAATGATCTCACCGTTTTTAATAAGGTTAACCATAGTGTCAATATCGTTTGATAAGATGCGATCCTTTTCCATATGGGGGATAGAGCTCCTTATAGCATTATAGGCAGCAAGTGTTCCCTGCCCTGCTTTCATATCCGTGAAAAGATCTAATGCCTGAGAGGCGCACAATAACTCAACAGCGATTACAAACTCCGTATTTCTTACTATTTCCCTGCATTTTCTTGCCGCTATAGTTCCCATGGACACATGGTCCTCTTTATTTGCTGAGGTTGGAATGGAATCTACGCTGGCTGGATGTGAGAGGACCTTATTTTCCGAAACAAGAGCTGCGGCAGTATATTGCGCCAGCATAAATCCAGAATTAAGGCCGCCGGTTTTTACAAGAAATGCGGGTAGGCCACTGAGCATAGGATTCACTAAGCGCTCGATTCGGCGCTCAGAAATGTTACCAAGCTCTGAAATTGCTATGCTGAGAAAATCCATGGCAAGGGCTATTGGCTGGCCATGAAAGTTACCGCCCAACAAGAAATCTTTCTGTTCAGCAAATATAAGGGGGTTGTTTGTAGAGGAGTTCATCTCTGTTTCAATTACATTTCGGCAATAATTAATTGCATCCCTGCTTGCTCCATGTACCTGAGGAGAACATCTCAGGGTGTAAGCGTCCTGAACACGAGAGCAGTCCTGATGAGATGTTATGATTTCGCTGTTTTGGGTAATTCTTTCCATATTATTTGCTGAGATGCCTTGGCCTGGATGAGGCCGAACTTTATGGATCCTCGGATTAAATTCCGTTCTACTTCCCATAAGTACCTCGAGGCTCATTGAGGCCGCAATATCAGTCATTTTTGACAGCCTGATAGCGTCATAAACGGTTAGTCCTCCGATAGCAGTCATTAATTGGGTGCCATTTACTAAAGCGAGACCTTCTGCAGCTTTTAAATGAATCGGCTTCAGGCCGCATTGGCCTAAGGCCTCTTTACCAGACAGCTTTTTGCCCCTGTAAAATGCCTCGCCCATTCCGAGAAGGACAAGGGAAAGGTGCGCCAACGGGGCCAGGTCTCCACTTGCTCCAACGGAGCCTTTCTCTGGCACCACGGGGTAGATTTCATTATTTAAAAGTTGCACGAGCTGTTCCACAGTTTTTAGGCGAATACCTGAATTACCCCTTGCAAGATCTTTAATTCGTAAGGCCATGGTTGCCCTGACAGTTTCTTTGTCAAGGGGGTTTCCTACCCCTGCGGCATGGCTCATGATAATATTTTTCTGTAGCTTTCTGATATCCTTCCTGGAAATAATGACGTTGCTTAAGGCTCCAAACCCTGTTGTTACCCCATAGATTGTTTTTTCTTCCTTCACCCATTTTTCAATGAGGCCTCTTGCACTTTTAATACTCGTTTCCGCCTCCTTTGTAAGAACTACTTGATAATCATTCCGTGCGATGTCTATAAGATCTTCCAGGGTCATTCCGTCAATGCCAATAAAAATTTTATTCATAGCTGTTTCTCCTTGAATGCCTCTTAATAGTTACATAGAGAACCTGAATCAGTCCGGGAAAAATGGTGCCAAATTTTGTTCCCTTTATTTATTTTGTAGCTTATAGGTTAAAAAGGACAATGTAGCACCCTTGACTTTATAAAATTTTTATAGATTACGGGGCAATAATAAAATATATTTGAATTTTAACATATAGCTGAACAGACTACAATTAACATGAAATTATTAGAGATTGATATTTGATAAATTATAGTGTGTTTTGACTCAGCTCTTATTTAGTGGGTTTTTCTTGACAGAGATTTTTATTTACAATAGATTTTAGGGACCTATCATTTTGTTTCACAGTTTGGGCAATCCATTTTTTGAAAGACAGGTGTCCGTGAAGTTTTCTTTCTATATTTAACGGAATTCATAGATGTGGGTATCATTCAGAGTTTGCTGAGCTACTCGTGGAGTTTTGGCCCATTATTGGCGGGAAAGTGATTCTTGAAAGAATAGCAGCCTTTTTTTGAGACCCTACTCGTATAATTAACCATATAGGGTTAATGTGCTTTTTTAAATAGGGGTTTGAAGTGGCAACAATTGATGAACTGAGAAAGATGGGCCAGTCCGTTTGGTTGAATTATATACGCAGGCATTTAATTGTGTCGGCGGAGCTGAAGGAATTCATCGATAAGGGCATTGTTGGGTTTGTATCAAATCCTTTAATCCTCCCTAATATAATCTCTTACAGCACTGATTACGATAAGACTATCAAGTCATTATCAGAGCAGGGAAAACAGGATAGAGAAATTTATGAGGATATAGTTTTTCATGACATCAGACAAATCACAGACTTACTCTTGCCGGTTTATAGAGATACGCAGGCAATTGATGGGTATGTGAGCGTGGGGTTTAATCCTTCACTGGCATTTGATACAGATAGGATTTTTTCCGAGGTTCATCGTATGCTATCTATATTAAACTGCCCTAATGTGATGATAAATATACCCTCTACGGATGAAGGAATAGAGGCGATGCAAGAGTTCATCGGAGAGGGCATAAATGTAAATGCCACAAATATATTTTCTCTTACCCAGTATCAGGCAGTTTTTAATGGCTATATAAATGGCCTTGAGAAAATGGCAAAAGCCGGCGGTGATTTATCCAAGGTTGCCTCAGTGGCATCAATTTCAATAAATAGTCTGGATACGGCAATTGATCTTGCCCTTGAGAAGAATGGCCATGCCGAATTGATAGGGAAGTTTGCAATTTCCAATGCTAAGGTAATTTACAAACACTTTCTTGAGAATTTAAAAGGGGGTATCTGGCAGGGACTCAATAGGCAAGGGGCCAGGCCGCAGCGATTGTTATGGGATGGCACTGAAATAAAGAACCCCGGTTATTTAGATGCCCTTTATATGGGAAACCTTGTTGGACGGTTTACAGTCAGTAAGGTGTTACCGACTACAATTCAGAGTTTCCTTGATCATGGGAAAATATCGGGAATTATAGAAGATGATTTTAGCGAGGCATATGATTATTATGAGGGTATTGCAGATTTAGATATAGACATAAATGAGATTGCACGCCAGTTGCAGAAAGAAAGTATGGGCGAGCTTTCTGCCTCATTTGATCGGGCAATATCTGCCATTTCCAGGAAACGAAACTATTTAGATGCCGGCCGACAGGATCTTCTTTTCTCCCTTGGAGGTTACCGGAAGGCGTTTGATAAAGCTGTAAAAGAGATGGCGGAGAATAGATTGGTGTCCAGGATCTGGTCTCATGATTACAGGGTATGGAAAAATGATCCGGCAGAGATAAAAAATCGTTTGGGCTGGTTGCATAGCCCGGAGATTATGACCGGAACTATCAACCAGCTTCAATTATTTGTGCATGAGGTAATTTCCGATGGCTATACTAATGCATTGGTATTAGGTATGGGTGGCTCCAGTATGGCCCCTGATGTATTTCAAAAGATATTTGGCGTGAAAGATGGCTATTTGGATTTGGACGTGCTGGACAGCACTGATCCAGGAGCTGCGATAGCCCAAAGAGACAGACTTAACCCTTCAAAAACCCTTTTTATTGTATCGACCAAATCAGGAACCACGGTGGAAACGCTGTCATTTTTCAAATTTTTTTACAATTGGGTTATCTCTGCTGTTGGTGAGTCTGATGCGGGAAGCCACTTTATCGCTATAACTGATTCGGAAACTCCCCTTGCTAAGCTCGCTCAGCGCAGGCGTTTTCGTAAATGCTTTATTAATGGCTCTGACATTGGGGGTCGTTATTCGGCCTTATCTTATTTTGGATTAGTACCGGCGGCATTAATTGGTGTCGACATCGAAGCCTTGCTCGACAGGGCCCTTTCCATGGTTTTTAATTGTGATAGCTGTAATTGTATGCCTGAGGAAAATAATAATTGTGCAAGGCTTGGTGTTGCCATTGCGGAGCTCTATAAGGCTGGAAGGGATAAGCTGACCTTTATCTTTTCACCTGAAACAGACAGTTTTTCTGATTGGATTGAGCAGCTTCTCGCAGAGAGTACCGGCAAGGAGGGAAAGGGTATACTGCCTGTTGTAGGTGAGGCAGTTGGTTCTCATGAGGTTTATGATAATGATAGGGTCTTTGTTCAAATAGGCCTTGAGGGAAGCTACACACAGGATAAGGAAGTAGATGAGCTGGAAAGATCTGGCCAACCGGTAATACATTTGCATCTCCGTGATTTTTACGATATTGGCGGTCAGTTTTTTCTATGGGAGATGGCAGTGGCAGTGGCTAGTAGTTATCTTGGAATTAATCCGTTTGATCAGCCAAACGTAGAGGCCTCAAAGCTGCTTGCCAGAGAAATTGTTACTGAATACAAGGAAAAGGGTTCTCTTCCGATAGAGAAGCCATTGTTAAAGGATAAAAATATTATAGTTTACGGGGAGGAAAAAGGAGAGAGATTGGAAGAGGTGTTAAATAATTTCCTGGGTCACGCTGCCCCTGGGGCTTATGTGGCTATTCAGGCATATCTTGCACCGATGGATAAAGTACACACCGCCATTCATAGATTCCGAATGAGGTTGCGCGACAGATTGCGGATAGCAACCACATTTGGATATGGTCCACGTTTTCTCCATTCTACCGGTCAGCTCCACAAGGGTGACAGCGGTAAAGGTCTTTTTATACAGCTCACGGTTGATGATGGACAAGATATAGCCATACCTGATGAGGAGGGGTTATCCAAATCATCCATGACCTTCGGCGTGCTTAAGGCAGCCCAGGCGAGCGGAGATAGAAAGGCTCTTTTGAAAGCTGGAAGAAAGGTGCTATGTTTCCACTTTACAGGAGATTTAATCGAGGGGATAAATCGGCTGAGCGAGGTATTTATTTAACCTCTTATTTTTTGGATAATGAAAAAAGTCATTTTTTAGTAAAAATCTAAAAACTGCGTCTCTTCATGGCAGTGATTGTTTTAAGGGGACAATGGAGATTGGATAAGGAAGGGTAAAAGAATAATGATAGATATAGAGGCATCAGTTTTATCAGCGGACTTTGTGCGGTTAGGTGAACAGGCTATTGAGGCTGAAAAGGCGGGCATTGATGGGTTACAGATTGATATAATGGATGGGCAATTTGTGCCGAACATAACATTTGGCCCGGGTATTGTAAATGCCCTTCGTAAGGTAGTAAAGGTTACACTGGATATACATTTGATGATTGTTGAACCTGAGCGGTTTATCCAGGATTTTATTGATGCAGGGGCAGATCGGATATTTGTTCACCAGGAGTCGTGCATACATCTTCACAGGACATTGCAGGATATTCAAAGTAAAAAAATAGAGGCAGGTGTGACAATAAACCCCGGCACACCCTTGACAGCCTTAGAGGAAGTTTTGGATCATACGGATATGATTCAGATAATGACTGTGAATCCGGGCTTTGGGGGGCAAAAATTTATCTATGGACAGCTAAACAAGATCAGCAGACTGCGGGAAATGCTTGAAAAACGAGGCTGTAAGATACCTATTGCCGTTGATGGGGGTATAGATACGAAAACGGCATTGCTTGCTGTAAATGCTGGTGCCACTGTGCTTGTAGCAGGATCGAGCATATACAATAGCAAGGGGTCTGTGGCAGAAAATCTGGCAAAGTTAAGGGGGAGCATAAAACAGCATCCTTGAAAAAATAGTACTTCATCATACTTTTGGTTGTTTTATCAGGTAAGTGGAAATCTTTCCTTCCTTACGTGGTGCAAGAGTATAAGGATAAGGATATGCTAAAAAAGGCAATAGAATGAAAAAGATCAATGTTGCAATAATCTTCGGGGGAAAATCAGCAGAGCATGAAGTTTCTTTGCAATCAGCTAAAAACGTATATGATGCCCTGAATAAGGAAAAGTATAACCCAATCCTTGTAGGGATAGACAAATCTGGAAGATGGCTGCTTGAAGAACAGTCGAGATTCCTAATTGATGACGATAAACCCGGATCTATCAAATTAAGCGATTCAGGTGATGCCATTACAATTAGCCCGGAAAGTAATGTTATTATTTCTAACATCAGAGATGAAGGCCTGGAGTTCCCTATTGATGTAGCATTTCCGATTTTACATGGACCCTTTGGTGAAGATGGAACGGTACAGGGTTTACTTAAACTTGCAAATATACCTTTTGTCGGATCGAGTGTCTTGGGTTCAGCTGTCGGAATGGACAAGGACATAATGAAAAGACTTTTGCGCGATGCTAAACTTCCAACTCCTAAATTTATTGCGGTTAGATCCGATGATACGAGACCAAAGTTTTCTGATATTGTGAAGCAATTTAACTTGCCATTTTTTATTAAACCAGCAAATATGGGATCATCTGTCGGAGTAAGTAAGGTTAGAAAAGAGGAAGAATATGAAGAAGCAATGCAGCTTGCATTTTCATTTGACTTAAAAATACTAATTGAAGAATACATCGATGGAAGAGAAATAGAATGTTCAGTTCTGGGTAATGACGATCCCATTGCATCTATCCCCGGAGAGGTTAAACCAGCACATGATTTTTATTCTTATGAAGCAAAATATATGGATGAAAAGGGGGCAATACTCGAAATACCGGCTAAGGTATCAAAAGAAACAACGAAGAGGATACAGGATTTATCAATAAAGGCCTTTAAAGTCCTTTCATGTGAAGGGCTTGGGCGTGTTGATTTATTTCTTAAGAAAAGTGGCACTATCATAATTAATGAAATCAATACAATGCCAGGGTTTACGAAAATCAGCATGTATCCAAAGCTTTGGGAAGCATCTGGAATTTCATATGAAAATCTGATTGATAGGCTTTTACAACTTGCTATTGAGAGATTTGAAAAAGAGAAAATGCTTAGGACTAATTACTTCTAAAGATCATATATATACTGGGATACTGATTAACACGGATTTTTTATTTAAAGGCCTTCATGATTGATGGGGCAGTAAAGAAAAGGACGAGAATGACAAAACATATAGGAATAGTTGCCTGCAGTGCCGAAGGTGCTGCTCTTTGTTATAGAACAATATGTGCTGAGGCCCCCGCCCGGATGGGAGAGCATATGCATCCTGAGATATCTATGCATACATACCCACTAGGTGAATACATGGTTCATATTCGATCTGGAGATTGGGAGGAGGTTGGTGATTTGATGTTATCCTCTGTTTCTAAGCTTGCAGATATTGGGGTTGAGATAGCCATCTGCCCAGATAACACAATTCATCAGGCATTCGATTTAGTATCTTCAAGGAGCCCTATTCCATGGCTACATATAGCTGATGCAGTTGGTCAGGAGGCGAGGGCCCGTGGGTTCCAGAATTTGGCGATTACAGGAACTAAATATCTAATGACTGGCCCAGTGTATCCTGACTATTTGGCAAAATTAGGTATCTCAACTAAAATCCCCGATGAGGATGCCAGAGAAAAAATAGATAGAATCATTTTTACGGAGCTTGTCAACGGGGTATTTTTAGAAGAATCAAGGATTTATTTTAATGAAGTGATTCAAGAATTAAAGGTTAGTGGATGCGATGCAGTTGTTCTTGGATGCACTGAGATTCCTCTACTTGTTGACCCAGGTGACTGCCCTCTTCCTACGCTGGACTCCACTCGCCTTTTAGCGAGGGCTGCACTTAAGGCGGCAATAGAGGATTAGTAATTAATTATTTCCCGGTCAGTGCAATAAGAAAAACGTTTCAAACATCTTTTATGAAGCCAATTTTCCAATCGGCTGGAAGACTTGCATTTATAGAAGGTAAAAAACTCCCTTATTTTAAAAATCTGACTTTTTACGAAACGATCAATTTTTATTCTTCCCAGAGAGCCCTTGAATTCTTCGAATTTCCGCATTAGCTTCCCCTGATGGAAAGCAGTCCTTTAACTCTTAAAAAAATTTTTTATTTCTGGTTGCCGCTGGCAGTGACCTGGATAATGATGTCCCTGGAAGGGCCTTTTTTAGCTATGGTAATAGCAAGGTTAGCTGACCCAAAGCACAATCTGGCCGCCTATGGCCTTGCTATTGCCATTGCCATGCTCATAGAGGCGCCAATTATCATGATTATGAGCGCATCAACTGCCATAGTAGAGGATCGAGATTCCTTTTTAAAACTCAGAAATTTTACGTATGGGTTGAATGCAACCATTACTGCATGCATGGTTTTTTTGCTTATACCTTCTGTTTTTGATTTTATCGCCAATAACTTGATAAGACTCCCGGAGGGTGTTGAACATCTTGCTTACCGGGCATGCTTGCTTCTTATTCCCTGGCCGGCTGCCATTGGCTATAGGCGTTTTTTCCAGGGTATCCTTATACGAAGCAATCTGACAAGAAGGGTGACTTATGGAACTATTGTCCGTTTGTTTTCTATGGGATTAACCGGGCTAATCTGCTATGCCTTTTTTGAAATTGATGGGGCTTCTGTTGGGGCACTGGCCTTATCAATGGGAGTGTGCGCAGAGGCTGTCGTAAGTAAATTCATGGCACGTTCAACGGTCATTCAGCTTTTAAAGAAGGAAAATAAGAATTCAAAGATTAAGCCCTGGGGGTACAGGTCTATTACAAAGTTTTACTACCCTTTAGCCATGACCTCTATCCTAACCCTTGGTATTTACCCAATCGTAACCTTTTTTCTGGGCCATAGCTTTATGGCCTTAGAATCACTGGCCGTATTTCCAGTAGTTAATTCCCTTGTGTTTATATTCAGATCCTTAGGGTTGTCTTTTCAGGAAGTGGGTATTGCCCTCCTCGGAGTAAACAATGAGGGTTACGATGCATTGAAGAGATTCGCAATTCTACTCGGTTTTGCAGTGACAGCAGGTTTAGTGTTTCTGGCCTTTACACCTCTATCAGATTTTTGGTTTCGGGATATTTCCGGGCTAAGCCTTGAACTTACCAAGTTTGCGGATTGGCCAACCAAAATACTGGCACCTATGCCAGGGCTTATGGTTTTACTTTCCCTTCAACGTTCTTTGCTGGTATTACATAGAAAGACGGGACAGATAACTCTTGGAACTACGATAGAGGTTGCTGGCAGTATTACACTTCTTGTGATAACTATAGATTTTTTGGGGGTTGTCGGGGCTTTAGCGGCAGCGATTTCCCTTCTGCTTGGACGGGCTTTAGCCAACGCCTATCTTTTCTTGCCGTTTTCAAGGGTATTAAAGGTTCCGCATAAGCACTTAGTAGGGCATACGTGCAAGAAGGATGTAAGGAGTGAGATTAATTGAGATAGGAAAAATTTTTTAGTAATAGTTCCTTCAAAGGCATTTTGTTATTTAATCATTAAAAGAAAGTTGCGGATAAAATGTAATTTTTGATGAACTGACTTGTTGGCAGAACTATGGTATTTTAATTGACATATACGTATTTGGAAAGTAGCCTTAGATATGTTTTTTACCAATTTTTTTGGATTATGCATAAATTTTGTGCGGAGAATACTGAATGAAATTTAGAAAAAATATCTTATGCATTGGTGCTGGTTATGTAGGCGGGCCAACCATGGCCATGATTGCCTACAAATGCCCACAATACAAGGTTACCGTTGTTGATATAGATGCAGAGCGTATTAAACAATGGAATTCAGATAACTTGCCTATATACGAACCCGGTTTAGATGAGATTGTAAAGAAGATACGGGGTAGGAATCTCTTTTTTTGCGATGATATAGAAAAGGCTATAAGAGAGGCGGAAATTATATTTGTTAGCGTGAATACGCCCGTGAAGAATTATGGGGTGGGCATAGGCATGGCAGCCGATCTTCAGTATTGGGAAAAGACAGCAAGGCAGATAAGGGATGTATCTGATTCTCATAAAATAATAGTTGAGAAAAGCACCTTTCCCGTTAAGACTGCCCAGGCAATGGAAAGGATCCTGACGTCAAATAGCAGCCATGTTCAGTTCGATATTCTCTCCAACCCGGAATTTTTAGCGGAAGGTACAGCTATTAAAGATTTAGAATTTCCTGACAGGGTGCTTATAGGTTCAAGGATGACAGAGAGCGGATTGAAGGCCAGAGATAAGTTAGTTGAGATATACGCCAACTGGGTTCCCAGGGAGCGTATAGTTACATCTAACATATGGAGCAGCGAACTTTCCAAGCTGGTTTCAAATGCCTTTTTGGCCCAAAGAATAACCTCTATAAATTCGTTTACCGCATTTTGTGAGAAATCTGGCGCTGATATTACTGAGGTGGCAAAAGCAGTCGGAATGGACAGCAGATTGGGGCCAAAGTTTTTAAATGCGAGCATTGGGTTCGGGGGGTCATGCTTCAAGAAGGATATTTTAAATCTTGTTTATTTATGCAGGTATTATGGCTTGGTAGAGATAGCTGATTATTGGGAGAGCGTAGTAAGAATTAATGATTACCAAATGAGGCGATTTGTTTTAACGATATTAGGCGCTATGTTCAATACCCTTGCAGGGAAAAGGCTGTGCCTTTTTGGCTTTGCCTTTAAGGCAAATACAGGAGATACCAGGGAAAGCCCGGCTATCTATATATCCAGGAGATTGATAGAGGAAAAGGTTGAACTGGTTATTACCGACCCAAAGGCCCTGGCTAATGCAATGAAGGACCTTAAAGAATTAGAGGGAAAAATATCCTATATTGAGGATCCCTATGAGGCATCTGCTAACTGCGATGCCATTGCTGTTGTGACAGAGTGGGAGTTATATTCAAATCTTGATTTTAAAAAAATTTATAGGAATATGGTTAAACCAGCCTTTATATTTGATGGAAGAAATATCTTGGATCACGAAAAATTGTTTGAGATAGGCTTTAATGTCTTCCCTGTAGGAAAACCCGCCTTGACGCACTTCGAGTAGATTTGTTTTTTAAAGAAATCGACCTGATTCAATGTGAAAATGGTAGTTAAGTTATCGCAGGGGTTAAGAAATGGGGACTTAATAAAATATACATGTGCATATTGATAAATAAATCTAAAGGCCATTTACGTCGAAGACTTGATATTAGTTACCGTTCTTTTCCCACTGGTAAATGCGCATAGGCGGTATGTTGAGCAACTCCATCTCCGTCTGAGCTGATCCTAAAAAAGGCCTGCACAAGATCGAGACCTTACTGCTAAACTGGTATGCCACCAAGCGTCCATTCGGGGCAAGTGAAGATGAGATCGCATCTATAATTTGTGATCCAACGATAGGGCTCATTGTAGAAAAAGGGATGCCGGATATTACTACCTTTGGTGCATCTAAGTTGTATATTGAAAGAATCTCTCTTAGATCACAGGCATTACCTAAATGGACTATAAGTCGAGCATCCTTAATACTGCTAACTAATTCATGGAAATGAGGATTCATTTCAATACAGAGAAGTTTTGCCCCATGCGGCATTGCACTCAGTAACGCTCGCGTTGTGCCGCCTGTTCCGGGTCCTAGTTCAACTGCGATTTTAGAGGAAGAAATCCCTGAGGCCATCACAATTCGCCGCTCAAGGAAACGGGAACTTGGTATAATAGATGCGATTTGCAGGGGGTGTTTAAAATATTCCTGAATGAATGCAAATTTACCATTCAGTCTTAGACTAAATATCTTTTGGTCTGACACGGGCTTATACACCTGGGTTTAAAGTTTTAAAGGGTATATTTAAAAGATACATTAACAGTCTTTTAACAGCGCCTTTAAAGAAGAAAGTAAGGTTTGGAAGTTTTTTTATCTTATTTTTTTACCTATGATGATAGACCCTACGATTATCCCTAACGTTGCTCCTAAGCCTCTAAGCCTTTTCCAGAGCTCCTTCTTCTTTGACTTTTCTTTGTCCTCATTCCTTTTTTCGGAAAATTTGCTCATTTTTTATATGTTGAACCCGGTTGTCAAGAGAAAAAATTGATTGTTTTGTGAAAGAAATTAAAGGTAATTTTACATTTTTTTAGTCTATTACTAAAGGCTTTTTTTGTAAAAATTACCCTTAGCTGTTATTTTCCCATAGAAGTTTAATTGCAATTACGTTTATTTATGAGAGCTTTGGAAATTACCTTCATTTGCGCTCATAAATTTTTCTCGACCCTGCACGTCTCATTTCGCTGAGGTTTTTTAACCCTTGTGGCAATGCCTACCGCATAATCTGGGTTAAAGGCCTGATTCCTCGAGCTTTCATATGCTTTTTTATGGCAGAAAAAGAAATAAGGCTGAAAAGCCCATACCGAGTATGATCCCAAAAATTTCTAACCAGCTTAAGTGCTCCTTCATGTTTGCCTCTATGATATCCCTTATTCTATCCGCCGGATATTGAGATAATTTATTGATCACTGTTTGTTTGGCATTGAAGCTTGTAAATAATAGAAAGGCTAATGGCTCGTGAGTGTTATAGTGGTTTATAAGTAATCGGTTGTCTTTTTTTAGAAAAAAATCCTCTAATGATCCTGTCTTTTCCAAAGCATTATCTATCATAGGATCGGTTATCCTGAATTTTTCTATATAATGATCAAAATAATCGAGGATTTGATGGGCTAGCGTATCATAATCTTTAATTCCAGTGAAATTCAGTATCTTCCCGGTTGTTCCAAGATTTTCTTTTAATATGGCGACGACCTTGGTGTGAATGGCCCTGGAGTTTATATGCTCAAGGATGTCGTCTCTGAATTCATCTATCACCATATTAAGGATATTTTTAATTTTATCGGTATTTATCCTATCAATTAAATTTTTTAATCTTTCTTGTACTAATTCTATATTTAAGATATGAGTTTCTATGCTTTCGGCCAGGGAGTTGATTATTTCTATTCTGTTTTTAAGGATAATCCCTGAACCAGGAAAATACCAATATTTTCTGAAAAGCATCTTTATTGCTATAGTATTGGTAAGCCCACCGATAAATCCCCCTAATAAAATGACTTTTAGCGGTTTTATAAGGGGGTATTCTCGTTCGAAGAAACATGATGTAAAAAATAGTATCGCTATGAATAGAACTGCCTTTGTGCCTATGCTGGAAGTTTTCATGTTAGTGAAGAACATATAATAAGCGCTGGATTTAAAGGATAGGTATCAGGCGTTTTTCAATCTCGTTTTTAGGCAGGGCACCTATTAATCGATCAACGAGTTTTCCATTTTTAAATATGAGAAGCGTTGGTATGCTTTGTATTTGAAACTGCGATGCGATCGTCGGGTTTTGGTCTATATCTATTTTTCCAACCTTTATTCTGCCTGCGTATTCGGATGCAATTTGTTCTACTATGGGGGAGACCATATGACAGGGACCGCACCATGGCGCCCAGCAATCTATTAAGACGACACCTGCGAATGATAAAACCTCTGTGCGGAATGTTGCCTCTGTCAATAGTATTGGGCGATTATTAGCCGTAGAGATCTTAAGTGGCGTCTTACATTTTCCACATACAGGCCTGTCATTAACCCTGCTTTTTGGCACCCTGTTTTTTGCACCGCAATTAGGGCATGTTATAATAACAGATTCTTCATTCATTTTATTCACTTTTTGAAAATTATTCCTTGTACCTAAAATTGTCGTATATCCTTTAAAAAAGGGTATGTTGAACGAATTTCCCTGACCTTTTCTGGGTCAATTTCTGCCACAAGTAAGGTTTCTTTTTCTCTACCCTCGGCTATAGCCTCACCAGATGGATCGATTATAGCAGAGCTGCCTATAAAGGAATAGCCGCCTCCTTCACCCACCCGGTTAACACCTATAACATAGCATTGATTCTCTATAGCGCGCGCTTTCAGCAATGTTTCCCAATGACCCTGCCTTGCATCAGGCCAGGATGCAATGACAATTATTAACATACACCTATCTACTACTGCCCTAAAAAGCTCAGGGAATCGCAGATCATAGCAGATAAAGCATCCCATAGAAATTCCATCCAAATTAAATGTCACTGGTCTGTCGCCTGATTCGTAACTCGTATCTTCATCTAATATGGATATAAGGTGAGTTTTGGCATACAGGGCAACATCGTTTCCTTTGCGATCAATGGCGAGGGAGACATTTTGCGGGCCTCCGCTATAACGGCTAAGTACAAGTCCGCCAATCACATTTATGCTGTTTTCACGGGCTATTGACCTTAAAAATTCAGGTGTGTCCCCATTGAGTGATTCAACTGTAATAGAGGTATCAATGGAAAAGCCTGTAGAAAACATTTCCGGCAAGATTAGCAAGTCAGAGCCAGCCTCCTTTGCCTTTTTGACAAATTTCCTCACCTTGGCATAGTTGGCTTGTCTGTCATGCCATGCTATATCCATTTGCAGTGCAGCTATTTTCATTTAAAGGACCTCTTTAGGCGGAGGATTCCCTCCTCCAGTGTTTCATCCGTTTTACAAAAACAAAATCGTACATATTCCTTTCCCATCGTTCTGTCTTTCCAGAAATAGGATGCCGGAATTGCTGCAACGCCGGTCTTTTCAGGCAGCATGCGGCAAAAAGTGCTATCTTCCTCGAAACCTAAGGACCTGATATCTGCCATGACATAATATGCACCTTCTGGAAGATAAACATTTAATCCTGCTTCTTTCAACCCCTCGAATAAAAACATTCTCTTTCTATTGTATGCGTCCAGGAGTTCTGTATAAAAGGTATCTGGAAGATCAATCGCAAATGCCATTGCCTCCTGCAGTGCTGACTGCCCACAAAACGTTATGAATTGGTGGCTCATGCGTACTGCTTTTGTAAGCTCAGGAGATGCTAAAACGTAACCTATTTTCCAACCAGTCATAGAAAAGGTTTTTGCGGTGGATGAAATAACAAATGCACGTTCCCTTAATTCCGGTATACTCATGAGGGTTACATGGTTTTTTCCATCAAAAACTAGGTGTTCATAAACCTCGTCTCCTATAGCAAAGGCGTCATATTTTTCGCATAAAAACCCAATATAGGTAAGTTCCTCCCTTGTAAAGACCTTTCCACAAGGGTTTTGTGGGTTATTTATTACTATAGCCCTGGTTTTTGGGCTAAAGGCCGCCGCTAATTCTTTTTCAGGCAGTTCAAACTGAGGGCCTTGGAGGGTTACATAGCGAACATTTGCATTTGCCAAGGCAGCCACTGGCGGATAGGTATCGTAAAATGGCTCGAGTAATATGACCTCATCACCAGGCTCCAATATACCCATCATTGTTGCGTATAAACCCTCTGTAGCTCCTGAGGTTACAGTTATTTCCTTTTCAGTGTCTACATCAACATCGTAAAAGCGTTTCATTTTATGGGCTATTGCTCGACGTAGCTCAACTATACCCTCAGAGGCGATATATTGGTTTGGCCCTCTCATGATGCACTCTGCCGCCTTTGCTTTAATATAATCAGGCCCATCAAAGTCTGGTGCTCCCTGCGAAAGGTTAACTGCATTATACGTTTTTGCAATAGCATTTATTTCTGTAAAGATAGTCGTCCCAAATGGTCTCAGGGCCTTATTTATAATCGATCTTTTCACTTTTTTATCCCTTTATACAAAATTGAGGATTTCCTTAATAGATTCCAGGCTATTAGATGATCCCGAAGGAAGATTACTAAATGGGGCTCAAGAATTTTAAGGCAGTATACAAGAAGTCATGGTGTAGGGTCAAGGTGTAAGAAGGTTAGTTAAAAATGAGATTTACTTAGCTGCGGTAATAAAACTATTAGGCCGGCTTTTTTGTCTACCCTATTGACGGGGAAGCAATTTATACGTTATATTTTAGAATATACAATTTTGACAAACTCGTAAAAAGACTTTTTACGAAGCCATCAATTTTTATTTAATAAAAATGATGGAATATAATGCACATTTGAGAATTTTTTCTCCATTCTATCTAACGTCTAATCATGATTTAGGCAAAGGGGTAGAGGTTTCAGGAAGAAGGTTGTTTTTTAAAAAGTGGATAGAGTTATATATTATAATCTGACCTAAATGCCGATTTTCATATGATCGAAAGGTCAAGGAAGAAAAATGTGAGGAACTATTGATGGATATTGAACAGATGAAAGTAGGGTTCATGGAGGTATTTTGTTATATAGTGTCATGCCCGAACACAAAGGAAGCCCTTGTAATTGACCCGGCCGGAGATGAAGAAGCTATTGTTTTAAGGATAAGGGAAAGGGGGCTTAATCTAAAATATATTGTTAATACCCACGGCCATCCTGACCACACATGTGGCAATTTTAAGATGAAGGCCCTTACAGGCGCAAAGATAGTCATCCACGAACTTGATGAGCAGATGTTTAATAGTGTTCATGGGAAAGAGATTGCCCGACAGTGGGGTTTTACACCTTCTCCGCCGGCTGATATAAGGGTAAAGGATGGGGACTCTATTATGATTGGGGACGTTTCCCTCAGTGTTATACATACGCCAGGCCATAGCCCTGGAGGAATATGTTTGCTTGGAGAGGGAAATCTTTTTTCAGGCGACACACTTTTTGTTGGTGCAATTGGAAGAACGGACCTGCCGGGTGCATCGACGGAACAGTTTATGAAATCAATAAGGACCAGGCTGCTTACCCTGCCCGGCGAGACCATTGTGTGGCCAGGGCACGACTATGGCATTAGGCCTCATTCTACAATTCAGAATGAGATACGGGCAAATCCTTGGCTTTAATGAGATTTTTTTTCAGTATTGATCAGGGCTGTCTGACTTTATTTATTATCCGACAAGAAGGGGGTATTTAATGGACGAAGCTATTAAAAAAGACCAATGGGTTTGGGTTATAGTGCAGGACCCTGAAGGTAATGAACATTTCTTAGGGCAGACTGATAAACAAGATAATGTGCCCTTTATATTAACATTTTTAAACAAGGATGATGCCTTAGATTGCCTAAATATCCTTACACTTGAAAAAGGACATAAATATGAAGTCCAGGCAATAATATATGAAGAGCTGAAAAAAGAAGCTGTTTCCAATGGTTTTAAAATATACATATTGAATGCGTCTGGTCAAATACTTGATCGAATCAGTCCTTAGTTACTTGAGAGATATATAGATTTATACCGGGGTAAGGCGTAATGGAGGTTTCTTATAGTAGAAAACCCGTGAGTGTACCTTTCTAAACAGATAAAAGGTGTAGGAGATAGAATATCAGTTTGAATTATGAGCCATAAAGGAACGTTCAAAAAAATTGGAAAGTCAAAAAAGCAAATGTATGGACCAAGGAAAATCCTTGTTTGCGGGTATCCCGCAACAGAGCAGGACTCAATACTTTCCTTGATTCAAGAGCTTAAATTTGATTACACGCCAACGGTTTTTGCTACAGAGTCCAATTTAGATAGCTCACTTAAGGATATACTGGAGTTAGCCGATAAATATGGCCTGGGTGAATCTTCAAACATGAAGAGGGCTATCATTATGTCCGGTCTAAATCAACAGGAACTTCAAAAATTTATGACAGCCTATAAATACGCTGGTCTACCACCGCAGCTTTGGGCCAGCTTGACCCCAATCTCTGAAAACTGGCTACTTAAAACCCTTCTTGATGAGTTATCAGCAGAGGCAGAGTCATTTAACAAGCTTCGTTAACAAAATAAAAGCCTTGGACAAACCATGGAAATCTGCAAGTTGATTTCATGAAGTCAGAGCTTACATGTTTTTCCGTTTAAACTCGTGGTCCCGCGTTCGGGATTTCCACTTCGCTCCGGCTCTGTGATCGTGATTTTCGCTCCGCTTCAACCCCGTAAACGGGATTTCCGCTTTGCTTCAAGAAACGAGAGGTTACAGGTTCGGAAAAGGTTCATGAGCGCGAATGAAAATAATTCATGAAGCTCTCATAATATATAGGCAAGACTTAACTTGATAATGGGGTGTAAAAAACCTTCTTACTTTGCCCTATCAATTGCCTATTTATCTAAAATTTGATTGTAATTTACACACATTAAAAATGCCATTTCCAGCTTTTAGGCCTGCGGGATTCAACCCTGCGCATACATGGTAAAAAAGCTTTGAAGGGAGGATTAAAAATGAAGGGAATCATTATGCGTTGGATAATATTAACGGCAGCCATTACAATTGCCTCTTATATAATAAAAGGCATATATATAGAAGGATTTTTCAGTGCATTATTTGCAGCGGCCATTTTAGGTATTCTTAATTCTTTTTTTCGGCCAATCCTGATCATTATTACGCTGCCTCTCAATATTTTGACCTTAGGTCTTTTTACATTTATCATAAACGCCGTCTTGCTTAAGATGGCCTCAGGGGTTATAGGAGGTTTTGAGATACATGGTTTTTGGCCTGCTATTTTTGGCTCCCTTATTATAAGTGCTGTTAGCTGGCTTCTGAGTTTTTTCATTAGTGAGCAGGGGAGGGTTGAGTACATTGATTTAAAGAAAAAGGGAGATAGGTGGGAGTGATTAAGGGCCTTTATAATAGGCTTAAGACCTTAACGATCCATACAAGTCAACTACTATCGGCTAAAGCCGATAGCTTGAGGGTCAAAGGCACAGAGGCACAGAGGCACAGAGTTTTTGAGACGCATTATTTCTTCTTTGTGCCTTTGCC
>Ga0180433_10003150_pt1 | contig 24536 bp, 19 predicted proteins | sample SS_ome_8_FD_132980 | JGI IMG/M metagenome (GOLD analysis project Ga0180433, IMG submission 132980) | Hypersaline lake sediment archaeal communities from the Salton Sea, California, USA - SS_1_D_1 metaG | ecosystem: Environmental > Aquatic > Non-marine Saline and Alkaline > Hypersaline >... | reverse complement strand
TTCGAAAATGAAGTACTATAGACGTGTCTTTTCTCGTTTTGACAAGTCTGTTGAAAGCTTTGTAGCATTCCTGTCTTTTGTGGGAGCAATTTTGTGGTTAAAATAAAAGGTCAACGGAACCTAGTTTTCAACCTTTTACTTTCTTGCTCCGCCTTTGCAATGGAGGATACGAAAAAGGTTGTAATCCCTTACTCCAATGAAGAAGGAGAATATCATGTCAGCTTCAATTTACCAAAAAGAGAAAATATTTCATTCGAAATAAGTGAGTTAACCGGCCTCAGGGGAGAATTTATCACCGCCTCTTTTGTGGTTCCTCTAGAGGTGCCACTGTCGGTAAGACCAAAAAAAAATGAATCGGATGATGTTATATACTGCATGTTGACAATAAACAAATCTTGCAAGCTAGAGGATGATGTAAAAAAAGAGTACAGACCAGAGAATGTTGATTTCTTTGAATTTCCAAGATTCCAACGGATATTGGATTTAAAACATCATTGGTGCAAGAGCTTCCTTCCAAAGGAAGTACACCAATATTTGAAAGAGGCAATTATTGAAGATCAAAAAAAAGGACGTAAATTAAAATTGTTTTTAAAGAAAAAATTGGCCAAAGAGCAAACAAGAAAAAAGAAAGAATTATTTTTTAGAGAAGGTATGAAAAAATTGTCATTTCAAGATATAGTAAAAAAGGGAAAACCATTGTTTTTAAAAAACAATATAGAAAGCAGGGCCTTTCGAAACTTTGTAAATAAAATGAAAGAATCGACTTTAAGCGTATACATGAAAAACTCGAACTTTCAAGAGATAATAAAAAACGTGATGTTTTCAAGAGAAAACATTAAAAAATTGGGTTTTCAAGACGTGATTGTTATAACAATAGATGCTGGCACGAGAAAAAAAATTGCCCCGCAACAGATACTAACTTTTAGTGACTATCGCCGTATTTATGGGAGGTATGTTTGGGGAGAAGATCAAATAGGTAACACAAAAATTTTATCTCTCCTCAAAGAGTCTCTAAAATAAAAAAAATTGGATTAAATATTAGCTGCGGGGATTCCCGCAGCTTTTTAACTCTTAACTTTTAATCTCCAAAACCTCCGGCATTTTAAACGCAAGTATCGCAAGACTTATAACATTAGGAACAGCAACAAACGTAATTATAAAATCAACCATATGCCAGATAAGTGGCACACTCATAATTGAACCTAAAAATATAATACCCGCAGTAAAAATTTTATACTGTCGCACCCATCTGTGCTTCGTAAGTGATGCAAAACTTTGCATGCCATTGAAACTATTTCCAATAACAGTGGTAATCACAAAAAGAGTCACACTCACAACTAATATAAAATCACCTAACGCTGGAGTATAAGTTTTGAATGCTGTGTACACCAAAGTACTATCAATATTATCAACGGTTTTCCACAAACCAGTAACAATAACAAGCAGTCCCGAAATGAACGCTAAAAACCCATCTGCAATAATTGAGTACATGGCCAAAAGACCTTGATCTGTATGATTTTTTGCATCAGACATCGAATGAGGAATAGAAGAGGTCCCAAGTCCTGCCTCAGTAATAAAAATACTTTTAAATACCCCAGCTCGTATAGCAGTCATTACAGAGGCGCCGGCAAAAGCACCAACAGGTGCCACCGGAGAAAATATACTTGAAAATATAAGAGTAAATGCATGTTTCAACATTGTAAAATCTCGGAATATAACCCACAAAGAGAAAGATAAATAAAAAATAAACATAAATGGAACCAATTTACTTGCAACAAGACCGACCCGTTTTGCACCACCGTGCAAAACAATAAGCACTATCGTTGCAAGCGCCAACCCTATCCACCATTGCGGAACATTCTCTTTTGCAAGTATATTTGCTAACGTATTCGACTGCAACCCCGACCATACCGCAAATAATGCAATCATAATCCAACCATACCAATTGGCAAGCCAATTACTAATTAACCTTAAATACTGCGTAGGCCCACTAATTATCTTTCCATCTTGAAGCTTTTTTCTCGTAAAAAGCGCAAAAGACGTTTCGGTAAACCTCATTACTCCACCAAAAAAAGTGTAAGCTATTAGCCAAAACAAGGCACCGGGACCTCCAATAATAATGGCAACTGAGGGACCAACAATATTGCCCATACCAAGCGATGTTGCCATTGCTGCAAACATTGCATGAAAAGAGCTAATTGTTTTTATATTCCCTTCATCTTTTCTTCTAAATCCTTGAGTAATAAATTGCCAAAGTCGCGGTAACCCTCTTATCTGAATAAATCGAGTCTTTAGAGTAAGTATAACACCAATAATCAAAAATATTACTGTTGCTGGCCCCCCTAAAAAAATATTCGCTTGCTTAAAAAACCCAACCAAATCCATTGTAACTCCTTTGGTTAAGATATATAGAACAAAGATCTTTAAAAACAAAAACGCATTTATCCTTAAAATGCGTAAATTAACGAAACTATAACATATGTGACAACTTACTAGATAGTATACACAGTTTTCAAAAAAAATACAGGCATACCCTTTTAAGCCCTATACAAGGGATAATTCGCTTTTCTTGTTGCCAAACACTGCAAATATATTTATCTTATATTCAAAAGTTAAAATAAAAAATAATATTCTTTAACTATCGAGGTGCTATTCATGTTGCTAAAAATAAAAAATATATTCTTGCTTTTATTATTTGTTGTTATTGGATTTTTAGGTTGGAAATCATATAACTATTTTTTTGATAAAGAGATACCACAACTATACATTTTGGGAATAGAAAACAATAAATATTACTGTGGAAATATACAATGCATCATTTCAAGTAACAAAACTGGAATCATGTCAATATGGCTTGACGGAAAACCCCTTTCAAGAAACTTTAAAATCCATACAAAAAACCAGGAGTATCCGTTTACCCTTCCAACTCGGACAATATCAAACGGCACCCATAATTTAAAAATAAAACTAACAGATTACACCTATAATAAAAATAGCGTCGACCAAAAACTGGATTTTTATATTGACAATACCCCACTTCAAGCAGCATTTACCAAACCTGAAACAGATCTAAAAGTATTCCAAGGAAGAACACTGCACGTACAATTTCAAGTAAATAAAAAAATAAAATCAGCAACCGTACAAGCATTATCAAACACATACGAATGCTTCCCTGAGTCAAAAAACTCATCAATCTATGAAACATTTATCCCTGTGCCGTGTGAAGAATCTCCAAACGAATATCTCCTTTCTGTCGACATACAAGATCGTACAGGAAACAATCTAACACTGGAAAACAAGTTTCAAATTGTGCAGTTTCCATTTAAAAAGCAAATTTTGAAAGTTAGCTCAGAAAAAGTTAAAAAGGAAAAAGAAGTAGGTAAAGATACCCAAACATTCAAAAGAGATATGGAAAATATACTTGCAACATCTCCAAAAGAAAAACTCTGGAAAGGCAACTTTTGCACCCCTATAGAAATTGCTAGAAAAACCTGTGACTTTGGAACCATACGAATTACCCAAGAAAAGGGTAAATACATACACAATGGTATAGATATTACCAATGAGCCTAGATCTGTCGTCTGGGCATCACAAGATGGCATTGTTAGAATAAAGGATCGATATGCCGAAAGTGGCAACACCGTGATTATTGACCACGGTTTTGGAATATTAAGTATGTATTTCCACTTAGAAGATTTAGCAAACATCAAAGCTGGTGAATTCATTAGAAAAGGAAACCCTGTTGGAACCTTGGGACAAACCGGCTATGCATCCGGATATCATTTACATTGGGAGCTACGAGTTAATAATATACCAGTAGATCCAATTCAATGGACAAAAGAAACATTTTAGAAGCGAAATCTGTAAATAATGGGAGTAGCATAGTGAACCTCTTAACAGATAAAAGTAAATATATTAAAAAAATGTCATATTTGAAACCTCGCGAGAGAATATTAGCAACTATAACAATAGTAATTATAATTTTATGCACATGGTTTTTTGTCATACATACTCGCTTGCAAAGTAAAATAAAAAAAAACAAAACAACTTTTACCCAAAAAAGAAAACAGGTAAATACCCTCAAAAATCATAAAAATAAATGTAAAAAACTTGAAACAAAAATACAAAACATAAAAAAGGATATTAACAAAAACACGAATAAAAAAAGTATAAAAAATATAGCCCAATACAATATCAACGATATGATAACATACGCAAAATTATCTGGCATATCACTCAAATCTTACGCCACACTGGAAGAAATGGTCGACCAACATCTCGTTAATAAGCAAAAAGTATCATATGAGTTTAACTGCGATTTAAATAAGGCACTGATATTTTGCAGCAAATTAAAACGGTGCAAACGATCCCTCGAATGCCAAGAACTCAAAATTTCGATTTCTGATAAAAATACATGCAATCTCAAGTGTATACTCGAATTTTCCCATTTAAAGCCAGCAACATAAGAAAATAAATATCATTTTCTATGTAAAAGCCCTCCAACTTTGAAAAAAGCTGAAGGGTTAGGGGGGTGAACAATACATTTTTGCATTGTTCATTTAGGGACATTTTTATTCATCCTCCGTGGTAAACATAACGAAGGACAGAAATAATTCTCACTCAATTTTTCAAGTCTTTATAAACTTTGTAGTGATACTATCACCCACCTTTTATATTGTCAAGATATTAATTTTAATACAAATACAGATAATACAAAAAACCTTAGATTTCAAGTATTTTTAGAAAAAGTATAAAAAAGAATTTTAATTTATACGGAGTAAAGTAATAGATATAAGACCCAAAAAATCAAATGAGCTAAGAAGGAACTGTAGCATTTAATTTTTTCAAGGACCTCAATCTATTACTTCCTCAGCAAGCAGTGCTTCTAACCATACCTCCCTAACCATTAGGAGTCAGGCTTCAAGACGAAGCAATATAAATATCGCAAATCAGGAGTAAAAAAACAATAATTTCTGAACAACGGAAAACGCAACAACAAAAAATACCCCACTTTAAGGATTTTTCCCTAAAAACCCCTTGCTTATTTCAAAAAACAACAAAAAAGCAACACATTTTTATATTATCACAAATCTATTATTTTGCAAGTAAAAACTAAAAAAAAAGATTTAATATCCATACTGCAACAAACATCGCACCTGCAGCAACTATTCCTGCAAAATAGATTTTTCTCAGAAAAAACAAAAACGCGAAAATAAATAATATAGCTGACATAATCACTGAATATACCAATACTTTCGCCTTAGACCACCCTTTTTTTTGTAGATATATAGAAAAATGATCAGGACTTCCTTGATAGAACGGAATGCCCCTGTAAAAGCGTACAATAATCAATGTTGCAACTTCTATAAGCGGTATTGACAAGATAATAATAGGGGTAATATATCCATACGGATTATAGACACTCCACTCGAATAAAAAGGGTATGGTTGCTAAAAACCCCCCTATAAAGAGGGCCCCGGCATCCCCCATATACATTTTTGCATCCGGCCTGTTATAAAGAAAAAAGCCTATAAGCGCTCCCAGAAACGCAAACAGTAAAATAGCAAGCGCATTATTTCCCAAATAAAGGGCAACAATAATAAATGATATTGTTGCACAACCGGCCAATATTGTAGCTAAACCATCCATAACATCAACCAGGTTAAACGCATTAACAATGGTTAATATCCACAAAAAAGATATAGGAATATTCCATATATTATTAAAAAAGAATTTATGTTTTAAGTAAAAACCTGCTTTGAGAAAGCAAAATGCGGCTATCATCTGACCAAAAAGCTTCTGATATGGCTTCATAGCTATTAAATCATCTATTAAACCAATAAACAATAATAACGTTGAACCTATAATAAATGAAAACATCTTATTCTCAAAGGGGAAAACTATAGCAAGTGAAGCTATAAAACCAAAATAAATAGCAACACCTCCTAAATATGGTGTTGGCTCCTTATGGACCTTAATATTACCATCAGGAATATCCAAAATTTTAAATTTAAATGCCAAAATTCTTAATTTGGGTATTATATAAATAGTGAATAAAAACGATAAAGTAAGGGCAAATAACGACTTCATGATTTTAATTCTCTTGCGTCATCTCCAAGTAACATTCTACTCGATCATCAACTTCCCACTCAGAAAACCCATCTATAAGAAACGCACACTCAAACCCTGCGTGCACCTCTTTAACTGTCTTTCCTTCACGCTGAAGACTTTTAATTTTCCCTTCTCCAATCTTTTTCATGCCTCTGTAAATAACTACAGAACCGTCTTTAGAAAAACGACCATCTTTTACTGCGCATCCAGCAATAACTCCTATCTTCTTAATATTAAAGACTCTCAGAACAACTGCATCGCCAATTTTTCTAAGTTCTTTCTTAACTTCTTTTTTGCTTTCTGCATACTCTTGTAAAAACTCTACTAATTTGTAGATAATATCATATAAGTGGACCTGCACCGAAAGTCTTTGAGCCGCAGCAGAAGCTTTTGGCTCAGTCCTCACATGAAGTCCCACAATTAAAGATCCTGAAATAGCTGCGAGATCAATATCACTTTCATTAACATTTCCAACTGCCGAGTGAACAATAGTAAACCCTTTTTCAAAATCTTTAGATGTTTTTTCGATAGCCCACAAGAGCGCCTCTTTCGATGAATCACTATCTGCTTTAACAATTAAATTTAAAGACTCTTTTAACGTTGTCATCATCTTTGTAGGCGTTGCCTTTTGCTCTCTTTTGCCTTGACGCGCTTTTTTATATTCTTGCTGAGAAACAACTTCAAAAAAATCTCCGGCTTCAGCTAAAGTATCAAACCCAGACACCTGCACCGGAATAGATGGTTCTACACTCTTCACACGCTTTGAATAAGAATCTACCATAGAGCTAATTTTTCCAAACGTCTTACCACAAACAAAATAATCCCCTACTTTTGCAATACCATGCTGCAAAATAACGGTTGCTACAGCGCCCCTGCCTTTCTCTATCTTCGATTCAAGCACATATCCCCTTGCTGGAGACGTTCTGTCTGCTTTTAACTCCATCATCTGAGACTGTAGAGAAATCATATCTAAAAGATGTTCTACTCCTTGCCCAAGCTTTGCAGAAATAGGTGCGCAAACAACATCTCCTCCCCAATCTTCAGGCAAAAGATCATACTTTGTCAAATCTTGCTTTACCCTTTCTATCTGAGCAGAACCCGCTTTGTCAATTTTATTTATTGCAACCACAATGGGCAAATTCACACTTTTTGCATGATTTATCGCTTCAACTGTTTGTGGCATAATACTATCATCTGCAGCTACCACTAAGACCGCAATATCTGCAGCACGCGCACCCCTCATTCGTATCTTAGAAAATGCCTCATGACCAGGTGTATCTAAAAAAACAATTCCACCACCAGAAGTTTCAACATTATATGCACCTAAATGCTGAGTTATACCACCCTTCTCTCGAGACGCAACTCTCGACTTTCTTATAAAATCTAAAAGCGTGGTCTTTCCATGGTCAACATGCCCCATAACAACAACCACAGGAAGCCTCTCCTGCTGGGGGCCCTTAATAATACTTTCGGCTTTTTCAAACGCCTCAACTTTTACTACTGCTTCTTGAACTTCAAGCTCGTAATGCCCAGCAAGCTTTGCAACTACTTCTTCTGGCAGCATCTGATTCTTTGCGCAAACAATGCCCCACTTTAAAAGCGTTAAAATCACTTCTGTAGCTGATCTTGCTGCATCATCAGCAAAATCTGACAAAATCATTGGCTTTATAATAATTTTTTTAGGCTCCTTAAGCTTCGACTCTTTTTTTACAAAAGTAGATTTTGGTACTTTTTTTTGAGGAACGGCTCTTTGTTTTGCTATATTCACAGATTTTTCTTTACCTTTCGCAACAGGCTCTCGAATTTGTTTAACTTTTTTATTCTCTATATTCCGACCACTAACTTCACTAACTTTTTTAGACACAACTTTCTTAGATTCTACTTTTTTAGAAAAGTGCTTATCCAAAAAAACCAAAGCTTCATCGGTCAAAACAGACATATGGCTTGCAAAACCAAACCCTTCGCCACTTAGCAAACTAAGTAACTCCTTAGACGCAACCTCCTGCTTTTTAGCATACTCATAAACGCGCATTTAAAATTGGCCCTCTTACTCTAACCCTGAAATTCCCTTTAAGTCATCATCTTTTGATGAACTTAACTTCTCTGAGGTTATCAAATTAATTTTAAATCCTGACAAATCTGAAGCCAAGGTTATATTTTGACCCTTTTTTCCAATTGCAACAGAGCGCTGGTCTTCGTCAAGCCAAACATCCGCACTCTTGTCATCTACAATCTCAACCCTCTTTACAACTGCCGGCTTCAAGGCATCCCTGACCACATCTTCACGAGAGTCCCCCCAAGCAATAACATCTATCCTTTCACCACCAAGTTCTTTCAATATAGGCTTTATCCGTGCACCATTAACTCCTACACAAGCACCTACAGGATCTATATTTCTATCGTGTGAATGAACTAAAATTTTTGACTTATATCCAGCAATTCTTGCTACACTCTTGACCTCCACAAGCCTTTCGAACACCTCCGGAACCTCCAACTCAAAAAGCCTCAACAAAAAATCACTAGATGCACGATCCAACACTAGCTGGCTTTCATTGCGCGGCTGCAACAAAACCTCTTTGAGCAGTGCCCTTATTGGATATCCGACAACACACTTGTCGTTTGGCGACATGAAAGGCTTTGGCAAAAACGCATACACATCTTGGATTTTTACTAATACACCTTTTCGCTCACACTTATGAACAACACCATATACAATCGCACCAGCCTTATCTTTAAATTCGTCATAGACAGCCTGTGCCTCAATTTCCCTTATTTTATTGGCAATTACCTGTTTTGCTCTAAGCACCTCTATTCGACCAATTTTGCCCTCAAAAGGAACCCACACAAGATCCCCCTCCTTGAGCTTTTTATTTAAAAATTTAGCTCTTCTAGTGCTTATCTGGCTGTCTTCATCTTGGACGGTTGTCACAACAGTTTTTTCAACCGAAACAATTATTTCATCCGTGCTTTTGTCATGGGCAACATCGAATATGAGTTCGGGATATTTTTTTGCATAGGCCGCAAGCATTCCCTCGCATATAATAGCCCGCAGAGTTGCTTTACCTAGGCCCTTTTCTTTTTCTAATTCTTCTATAACAGCCGAAAGTTTCACAGTTTCCTTTACGCATACGCCAAAAATAATTTAATTTTTACTTGCAACCACTCAATAATTGTAGCACAAAATTTAATAAATAAAAGGTTTTACTTGTTTTTTTAACTTTTGCCTACAAAATGGGTGATTTCACAACCAACTTACAAAAAACTGACGCTAAAGAAAAAATTGGATTTTTGTTGGGCTTGCTCTCCACATATTATTATTATTAATAAATATAATTATTATAAATATAATAATAATAGGTGAAGGTGTTTTTGGTGGATAACTTTTTTTTTCTCGCCCAATAATATCTGCCAAAGGTAACATTGGGAAGCCTCGGGGTGGTGGATAACTTGGTGGATAAGTGGTGGATAAAATGTGGATAACTTTTTTTTGGCTCTGAATAAGCCCTTTAGAAGCTGTTATTCAAGGGTGGTGGATAACTTTTGGGTGGTTTGGATCGTCTAGGAGCCCGCATCCGTTTTTAGTGAAAAAGTTATCCACCACTTATCCACCAAGTTATCCACCACTTTATCCACCAGCACAATAGTAATCATAGCGAGAGTTTTTTTGCTAGTTTAATGTCGTTTGCAAAGTTTTCTAGTTCCCGGTTATTTCTTAAAATATAGGCTGGGTGGTATGTAGGGATAATATTTGTCCCATCTTTTTTGAATATTTTTCCTCTTATTTTTGATATTTTTGCATTGTTTTCAAAAAATGTTTGCATTGCGACTGATCCGAGGGTGCATATTACCTTAGGTCTAATTATCTTGATTTGCTTAAGTAAGAGCAGATTGGTGCATGTTTCTCGTTCTTTGGGGAGGGGGTTTCTGTTTTTGGGGGGGCGACACTTTACAACATTTGTAATAAACACTTGCTCTCTAGAAAGTCCTATCGCTTCTAATACTTTTGTTAGCAGTTGCCCAGACCTTCCCACGAACGGTCTGCACAGGTCGTCTTCTTTTTGTCCTGGGCCTTCACCAATAAACATAAGTTTTGTGTTTGGGTTTCCTTCGCCAAATACAATATTTTTTCTGCCCAAATTTCCCAGTGGACACATGGTGCACTTTTTGTATGGTTCGTATAGTTGCTCAAGAAGTTTTTGCTTGTATGTTTTTATATCCATAGCTTCAACCCTAATATTTTGTGTTAAGTTTGTCTTTGTTATAATTATAGTTTTTTTGTGGGATTATTCTATTATATTTGTGTTGCAGTCTTGAGGTGCTGAAAAAAAGAGTTTGCTAAGGAGGGAGTTTTTGCTCCCCCCTTTTTAGTTTATTTTATACGTTTAAGTATTGCGTTAGAAATAATATCCAGTTGTTATTTTGACAGAATGGGTGATTGCGATAAGAGTAATATATGCGTTTTGTTGGGAAGTATATGGACAAGCCTTTTGCGTTAGAGAGATTTTTTCCTGCGACATTAGCAAGGGTAAGCGCTTCGATAAGTGCGCAGCCTTGAGAGAGTGCTGTGTGCAGATCTTTTTTCAGTAGAGCTTCTTGTTGCTTATTTTTGAGGTTAAAGTGTTTGATTGAAGCTAAAAGATTTTTGTATAAATGGTGTAGGTCGATAAAGCTTGGCTCGTCAAAGTGTGTGCAAAGGAGTCTGCTTCTGCAGGTCGTTATTGTTTTTTTAACGGATTTATTGACGTCTAGTTTTAAGCAAGCGATAAGAAGGTTTGATACGGTATCTATATTGTCTTTTAGTAGTGAAAACTCTTTTAATTTTATCGCAGAGAGAGTGTAGTCGTTGGTTATTCTGTTGTATGCGTTTCTGTAGGTATATACAATATGCCTTGAGAATTCTTCTTTTGATAATGAGTGTTGCAAGTATGGTTTGAGCATTTCAATGTAGGGCCATCCGGTACCGAGTATAACTTCTTGAGAGCCTATCATGATGTCAGCATACTTTGCTACTATGTCTGCTATTTCGGCATGCTGCATGAGGCATGCGTCAAAGCCAATAAATGCAAATTTTTGCCCTTTGAGTTTCTGTGTGTAGACTTTTTTAAGTGCATAATCCACGTTTTGGCAGCTCAGGTAGTTGCCGGTTGTGTCATCCCAGCATATGCCACGATCTTCTTGTTGATAGGCATTTAATAAATCAAAGAACCCTATACTTCTATCAACTTCTACTTTGTTTAGCTCAGGATTAAACGTAAACAGCTCTGAAAGCTTTATAATTCGCCCTCTTCTTGGGTTTAATGGTCCCGTGCCATGGTTCCAAAGAATTAAGCCATAATTTGTAGCGGGGAATTCTGTAATACCCCAGTTGCAGAATGAAATAAGTGTTTCTGGATTTCCACTATCCATTCTTTGTGTTGCAGGATCATCTGCGTTTAGATGAAGTATTTTGTCTTTTTTAATGTAGTATCTTTTTGTGACTTTTTTGTTTCCTGCAAGTTTTATGTCAAGATGGACAATTATGTTAATATAGTTGTTTGATCCTACTTTTGTCATCTGCTTAATGTTTCGTATTGCAAAGTTGCGTAAATCGTTATCTGCTGAGATATATATCATTAATGTCCAGTCTTTTTTTGGTTGCGTTGCTTTGCCTGCATGTTTTACAATTGCAACATTTTCAATGTTTTCAGCACCTAGTGTTATTTCATAGAGATTGTTTATGTGGTCTATAGTTTCTAGTTCGCCATAGGTTTGTGTTGCGTGTAGTGTTTTTTTAAAAAAAATGTTCATATGGTCTGCAGATGCGCATAAAGATTGTGTAAGAAAAATAAAGAGTAAAAATGTGATAGAGTTTTTTGGCAATGACTTCATAGGTTTCCCCCCTTGAAATTAAAGTGTTATACTTTGTCCCTACAAAAAGGATAAGATAACTTCTTGCAGAGAATCAATAATTTTGTTTTTTATATTTGGTAATTATTTATTGAAAAGGGTTTTGGTGTTTATATTGATCTTCTTTTTTTTCTTATTTCTATTTTGTTAAGCAGAGCAAGTGTGAGTGTAAGTGAAAAACTTAATTGAAAATCTAAGAAAAATAGTTGTATGGGATTAAAAATCAACATTGTTGTACAGATTGCGGCGAGTATATATAAAAGATCGGGTTTAGTTTTTAAGAAAGGACATATTTTATATATAATAAGTGCTGAAAAGGCTCGTATAAAAGATATGCTTGGCCAGCTTAACAATAAATACACTATGCTTAGTAGCAACATGATAATCTGTTTTATATAAAAGCAGATGGGAATTATTTTAAGTAAAAGTTCACATAACAATAAAAAAATAATTAAATGTAGTCCTGAGCGAGCAAGTATGTGTAAAATTCCCCATGCTTTAAATTTATTTTTTAGCTCCTGGGATTTTTTTTTGTAAAAACTTTTGTTCCCTAAAAAAACAGAAGAAAACAGCGAAAATAATTGGGGAGACATTTTCTTTTTTAAAGAAAATAATAACATTTCTTTTTTCTCGTGAAGATATCTCGCAACAGAATGTTTTGGCCTTTGTAATAGGTTGCATTCAAGTTTTGTTGCAAATATTGTTGCGCTTATCTGTTGCTTTATCAGGTATGCAACAAATTTTTTGTTTTTTGGTTTTTTAATTGTGATATTTTCTATTTTTATAGTGTCGCCAATTTTTATATTAGGAAATGTTTTTAGGTAAAAGCATATATTCTTGTTTTTGAAGTTCCATGGTTTTGTATCTTGTACTTTTATTTTTTGTGTTAACACTGTTATGCAAAATGGAGTTCGTATGTTTTCCTGGTTTTTTATGTTTTTTACTGTCGCTATTATTTCTAATTTTTTATTTTTCATTTTTTCGTAAAAAATGTCATGTGTTTGTATTTGGTTTTGATAGTTGAGGTGTCCAATTAAAAATAGGGTTATCGCGATAAGGGCTATTTGTATGCTTATTTCTTTTTTCAAAAATAGCATGACAAGCCAAAATACTGTAAATATTATTATTGGTGCAGTAGGGGGGTACCCAAAAGAACTCCACAAGATTCCGCTTATAAGAAACAGTGTGAAAAAAAAGAATGCTGGAATTTTTGTGTTAAAAAGGGTAATATTTTTTATCATGATACTTAGTGTACCATTAGTTAGTTTTTAAATTAATTTTTTTTTGAAAAAATATTTAAAAAAAGGGGTTTTTGTGAAAATATTTAAAAATTTTTTACTATTTTTTTTGGTAATTGGGGTGGCGAGTTTTGTAAGTTCAATAAGCTCGGTTGATGTAGTTAAATCATGTGAAGATATGATAAGTAAAAATCTTTTAAGCTCTTGTGTGGCACAAGATAATAAAACTGGAGAAGATATGTCATCTAAAAATGTGCTTGTTAAGAAAAAAGTTTTACCTAATGGCTTAACAGTATTGGTTAAAGAGGTTCACAATATACCGAAAGTTTCCACTCAAGTGTTTTATAATGTTGGGTCAAAGAATGAAAAAACAGGTGAGAAGGGAATTGCCCATCTGATTGAACATATGGTTTTTAAGGGGACAAAAAAGCTTTCTGAGACAGATATTAATGCAGCAATGCATAAGCTTTCTGGTTGCAGTAATGCATTTACGTCATACGATTATACTGGTTATATGTTTAATATGCCAACACAGCATTGGCAAGAGGCGTTACCTATTATTGCAGAGTGCATGACTAATTGCACCTTCAAAGATGATCTTTTAAACTCTGAAATGAAAGCTGTTATTCAAGAGTTGAAAATGGGGAAGGACGAGCATTTTAGGCATCTTGCATTTGAGATGCTTACGCTTCTTTTTCCTGATCATCCATATCATTACCCTCTTATTGGGCATAAGCAGGATTTGTGGAATGTAAGGGGAAAGGATCTTTTAAGGTTTTATAAAAAGCATTATGTTCCTAATAACGCGACATTAGTTGTGGTTGGAGATGTAAAGGCAGAAACCGTGTTTGCTCTTGCAGAAGAGTATCTTGGATTTATACCGGCAGACCCAGAATATCAAAAAGAGAGGTATTATTTTAATAAAGATATTGTTTCAAAATCTATTATATTACATAGAGATGTGCAGCAGCCTATTTCTGTTTTTGCATTTATTATTCCAGGGTTGGTTGATAAAAATCTACATATATCAGATGCTGCAGAGCTTGTGCTTGGTAAGGGTAAAGGCTCTCGATTATATAGAAAGTTAGTTGACGAGTTAAATCTTGCTACGTATGTAAGGGCAGATTCTATCCGGTTATTTGATCATGGAGTGTTTTATATTATGGTTGAACCGAAAGATGTAAATTCTATAGAAAAAATAAAATCTGAGATAGTTAAAGAGATTAAAGATATTGCAAAACATGGAATAACAGATAAAGAGATTGAGCGTGCAATAAAGCAGTCAAAGATGAGTTATTACTCAAGTTTAGAGAGCATACAAAGTCAAGCATATGATATTGGAAAGTTTTATTTAGGAACGGGAGATGAGAGCTATCCGTTTACTTATTTAAACCATTTTTCAGATAAGCTTTCAGATGAAGTAAGGCTATTTTTTGCCCAATATATGAGGCCAGCAGTTATGAATTTAGGTTTAGTGTTGCCAATAGAAGAAAGTGAAAAAGAAGAATGGAGAAAGCTTCAAGAGTTATCTGATAAGCAGGATAAAGAGATTCTTGCAGAGAGAACAAGAAAAACCCCGCTTGAGTTGCCAGTATATACAAATACTTTGGAAGTTCGAGAATCTGCAGAATTTGATTTTCCAAAAGCAAAAACATTTGAGCTATCTAATGGTGTCAAAGTATTTTACTACGATAATAAAAATACTCCTAAAATTGATTTGATTTTAGAATTGCGTGCGAAATATTTTTATGATCCAGATAGTATGCAAGGTTTGTATAATTTTGTTGCAAGTGTGTTGACCGAAGGGACAAAAAATTATACTGCGTCACAGTTGGCAGATGAAATAGAAACGCGTGGTATGACGTTGCGAGTTGCGCCTGGCACTATTTGTATGAGCATGTTAAGTGAAGATCTTGAAAAAGGTCTAGAGTTATTGGAAGAAGTATTAAGTAGGCCCGCATTTGATAAAAAAGAAGTAGAGAAAGTTAGAAAGCAAATCTTTGCTGATATAAAGAGTTTTTGGGATGATCCAGGAAGTATTTCTGGGCAACTGACAAAAGAGGCTATTTATGAGGGGCATCCATATAGTAAAAATGCTATTGGAACAAAAGAATCTATTAGCAAAATAAAGAAAAAAGATTTAAAAGCATTTCATCAAAAATATATTTCACCGTCAGGTGCAAAACTTGCCATTGTCGGTGATTTATCAGGGTACAATCTTAAAAAAATTCTTGAAGAAAGGTTGGGAAAGTGGAGCGGGCCTGAAGTTACTAAAATAGAGTTTCCAAAAATAAGTGGCGTTAAAAATAAGCAAATAAATTATTACATAAATAGAGATCAAGTAGTTTTGACTCTTGCGCATCTGTCTATTGATAGAAAACATAAAGATTTTGATAAATATGTATTGTTTGATCAAATTTTTGGTGGAGGTGTGCTTGGGTCTATGCATTCCATGTTGTTTGCGCTTCGCGAAAAGACAGGTCTTTTTTATTCGATTGGAGGTTCGACTGTTGCAAATGCGGGTAAGCAGCCGGGAATGTTGCTTATCAGAACTATGGTTTCTTTAGATAAGCTAAAAGATGCACAAGATATTATCAAGTCTGCAATAGATAGCTCTGTTAATGCTTTGACAGATCAGGAGCTTGATTTGGCAAAGCGGGCAATAGCTAATTATTTAAAGTCTCATTTTGAGTCAAATAAGAAGATTGCGAATGCATTTTTATTTTTAGAGAAGTATGGGCTGCCTGCAGATTATTTTGATACTCGTGCACAGAAACTTGCAAAGATTTCTCTTGTAGATGTAAAAGAGGCTCTCAAAAGAGTAATGCGTTCTGATTCTTTAGTAACGTTGCGAGTTGGTAGAGTGGGAGATGCAAAAAAAGATATTTAAAAAAATATTTTTTTAAATATCTATAATTCTTCTTAATTTTCTTCCTGATATTTCCCATGCTCTTTGCTCATCAGCATTAAGAGGTATATCAATAATTTTTTCTGTGCCTTTAAGGCCAAGTACTGCTGGTATACTCATGCATACATCAAATTCTTTTATATGGACAGAAAGGGGCATGACATATTTTCTGTTAAAGATAATGTTTTCACACATGGCAGAAACGCATGCTGCAATACCATAAAATGTTGCGCCTTTATGTTTTATTATTGCTTGTGCTTTATCTCGTGTTTTTTGCAAAAAGTTATCCAAAATATTACTGTTTATTTGTGGGAAATCCATAAGTGGTCTTCCGGCAATAGAAGCTGATGACCATGCAACAAACTGGGTGTCGCCATGCTCGCCAAGCATATAAGCGTGTACAGATTGACTTGCTATTTCTAAACGTTTTGCAATAAATCCACGAATTCTTTGTGTATCTAGAAAAGTGCCGGTACCAAATACTTGGCATCTTGGTAGCTCAGATACTTGTTGTGCATAGTATGTCATAATATCAACCGGGTTAGTAACAATTATGATTACAGTATTTGGATTTATTGGATTTAAATCACTGACAATTGAAGTAACCACTTTTTTGTTAATTTCCAAAAGATCTTCTCGTTTTTGACCAGGTTTTTGTCGTGCTCCTGCACAAATAACTACTATGTTTGACTCTCGTGCATCTTCAATGGTTCCTCTTTTTATTTGTGATGCTCTGGTGAGTGAAAGAGCATCAGAGATATCTAAAATTTCGCCTTCACATCGTGTTGCATCGATATCTATTAATATAATCTCTGCAGCCAAGTTTCTGAGCATAATTGCATATGCAGTTGTTGCCCCTACGGCCCCTGCACCAATTACAGATATTTTTGTGCTATTCATTTTTTTTTCTCCAATACATTTTTTAAAATATTTAAATATTTTTTTCTTAGTTTATTTAGCGTATATAGTGTATTCAAAAATTTAAATAGTTTTGTTTTTGGGGTATAATTATTGTGATAGTTTAGAAAATTATATTTACCCTTTTTAAAAATTGGGTTAACAGGAGAGATTTATGGAAGAAATGGTACTGATTTATGTGACAAACCCTTCGCAGGAGAAAGCAAAAGAATTAGCAGCGCATCTTTTAGAAAAAAGATTGGTAGCTTGTGTGAATATGTTTGCTGGTCACAGTATGTACTGGTGGGATGGAGCTATTGAAAAAGAAGATGAGTTTGTTTTCGTTGCTAAAACAGTAGAAGAAAATTTCGATGCTGTAAGACACACTATTATGGATTTTAGTGATTACCAAATTCCTTGTGTTGTTAAAATTCCCGTGACTGCAAACCAGCAATTTGTACAGTGGTTGCGAAGTGAAGTTAGAACATAGTTAAAATAATACTCTATTTGCTGATAGCCTGTTTTAAAGCTTGAATATGTTTTTCTAAATCATGTTGTAGTGCATCGTAAAGTTCGTAACACTCTTTGTCGCCAGCTTTTTCGGCATTTTCTTTTGCGTGCTTCTCGAGATACCATGCGGCACTGCTTATTTCATGTAAAATTTTTACTTTATCGTACTTGCAATCATCCAATAACATAGATTCCCCTTTATATTTTTTTAATATTATACTTATATTATTTTTTACAAAATTGCTCTGATGTTCGTCAACTTATTTTTTAGAGATTGCAGTTTTTAGTAGAATTTTTAATTCAAGTGCTTCTTTAATAATTCTTGAATTATTTTTGGATTCCCTTTGCCCTGAGTCTTTTTCATGCATTGTCCCACAAAGAATCCAAATATACGATCTTTACCAGACTTGTACAGCGCAACGTTATCAGGGTTTTGTTTGATAATCTCAAGAACAATTTTTTCAAGTTCTTCTACAGATCCAACCTGCTCAAGGCCTTTCTCTTTAACCACATCTTCTGGGTTTTTACCAGACTGTGCAATATCTTCAAATACTTCTTTTGCAGCGTGATTATTAATTTTGCCAGTCTCAAGAAGTTCAACAATTTTAGCCAAATGTTTTGGAGTTACTTTACACTCAATTAAAGAGAGTTTTTGATCTTTAAGATATCCTAGTATATCACGCAAGATCCAGTTGATAATATTTTTACTTGGATAGGTGTTATACGCTTTTTCAAAGTAATCGGCAAGTTCTTGATCTTCGACGAGTATTTCTGCTTCGTAAGCAGAAATATTTTTTTCTTCGATTAATCTATCAAATTTTTGATATGGTAACTCTGGAAGTGTTTTTTGGATACGTGTAATAAACTCTTCGTTGATTTCAACAAGTGGAAGATCTGGTTCTTCAAAATATCTATAATCGGCAGATTCTTCTTTTGAGCGCATGGGAGTCGTCTTTTTTTCTTTTGTATTCCAAAGACGTGTTTCCTGCTTTACCTGTTCACCGCGTCCAATCATCTCAATTTGACGTTCAATTTCATATTCTATGGCATCGCCAATAAATTTAAACGAGTTTATATTTTTTAACTCACATCTGGTTCCAAGTTGTTTATCTGTCTTTTTCTTAACAGAGATGTTTGTATCAGCCCTAAATGCACCTTCTTCCATATTTCCTGAGCAAATATTTAAATATTGCACAATAGAACGTAATATCTTTAAATATGATTTTGCTTCATAGGTGCTTGCAATATCAGGGTGGCTGACAATTTCCAAAAGGGGAGTGCCGGTGCGGTTTAAATCAACAAAACTTGCATTACTAAAAGGTGCATGAATATTTTTGCCTGCGTCTTCTTCCATATGGATACGCAATAATCTGATATTTTTTATAGAACCGTCTTGGAGGCGAATTGGGATATATCCTTCTGAGCAAATAGGAACATCACTTTGTGTGATCTGATATCCTTTTGGTAGATCTGGATAGAAATAATGCTTTCTCGCAAAGTAAGATACTTTTGCAATTTTGCAGTTTGTTGCAAGTCCTGCCAAAACTGCATTTTTTACTACCTGGGTATTGAGTACCGGCAAGGTGCCTGGGTAGCCTGAGCATATTTCACATATATTTTTGTTGGAATCTTTTGTTACCTCGTTTGAGCATGAGCAAAAGATTTTGCTTTTTGTAGTAAGTTGTACATGGACTTCTATTCCAATGTTAACCTCATATTCTGGGTAGTTATCTAAAACAGAAAAAGTTTTTAAAGACACGTTGCCCCTTTCTATCTGCTTTTGATTCGCATGTTTTTCAAGATAGATGGTCAAAATCATATCTTATTGAGCGAAAATATATTACAATTTTTTCAAGTTAAAATTTTAAAGTAAGTTTAACCAATAAGTACCATAATATCACATTTTTTTAATTTTGTATTCGTTCAATAAAAAGTTTTTATTTTCAGCCAATATGATATCACACTTGAAATTCTTTTCTAGTTGCAATATTGAGTTGTATTCTACGCTAGTAATATAGTCGAATATCTCTGTATTGAGGGATAATTCAATAGATTTACCCAATTTTTTCTCAAGAAGTTTTAGTTTTAAATCACGTAACAATGTGTACGTTTCTGTCGAGGTAGATTTAATGGTTCCTAATCCTGTACAGCAAGGGCATTCCTGCTTTAATTGTTGAGTTAATGTTTTACCGGATCGCTTTCGGGTCATCTGTACAAGTCCAAATTCAGACACTTTGAGTACCACAGATTGAAATTTATCTGTTTCTTTGAGAACTTTTTCAAAAGTTCGTATCAGTTGTCTTCGATGTTCAGCTGATGCCATATCGATAAAATCTATAACAATCAGTCCGCCAATATTGCGTAGTCTTAGTTGTCTTGCAACTTCCAGTGCAGCTTCTTTGTTTGTTTTAAAAATAGTGTCTTGAAGATTTTTTTTGCCAACAAATTTTCCTGTATTTACGTCTATAACAGTCATTGCTTCTGTTGATTCTATAATAAGAGAGCCGCCGGACTTGAGATCAACCTTTTTTTTCAGTGCTTGTTCGATTTGTCTTTCTATATTAAACGCATGAAAAATCGGTGGTGGCTCAGTATACAGTTTTATTTTATGCGAGTGTTCAGGGCATATTTGTTTTACTAGTTTGTATATTTTTTTTTGCTCTTCTTTATCATTTACGATTATTTCACTAACATCGTCATCAAGGTGATCTCGTACGGATCGCGAAGGTATTGGTAGATCTTCATGAATCTTTTCTGTTGGTTCTGCAGTTTTAAATTTTTTATTAATTGTATTCCAGGTTTCAACTAAAAAGCGGATATCTTGTGTAAGGTCTTTGCTTTTGCGATGTTCTGAAGTTGTTCGTATAATTGCCCCCATTCCTTCAGGAAGGATTTTGGCAACAAGTTCTTTTAAACGAGCTCGTTCATCCCGATCTTCGATTTTTTTTGATACTCCAATTCTCGGAATGTTTGGCATAAGTACAACAAATCTGCCCGGTAGGGTAAAACAGGTAGTGAGCTTTGCACCCTTTTCGTATATAGGTTCTTTACTTACCTGTACTAAAATAGGTTCCCTTTCTTTTAATATCTTGCTTATATCAAGAGCTTGATTACGTCTTCTTTTAGGTTTTTCGTCTTCTTGTGTAAGTCGTTCAAATGCAAGTTCTCTATCGATTTCTGATATATGTAAAAAACCGGCTCGTTCTTGTCCTATATCGACAAAGGCGGTTTGTATGCCTGGCAACACTTTTGTAATAGTGCCTTTAAAGTATGTTCTCTCCAGTGATTTTTCTGAAGGAGAGTGGAAGTATATGTTTTGTAACTTATCTTCCAATGTTATGGCAATTCTTGTTTGCCAATGGTTTTTATCTATTATAATTTTTCTCATAGCTACCTTATTTTTAATAAAGTATTTTACTGTCCCTTATATTTTACCCCTCAAGACTAATATAGCTTATATTATTACTTTTTAGTAGAAAAGAGGGTAAAAACATGTTAAAATACCCCAGTTATAAGAATGGTATGGATAATATATGGATAGTATATCTTTGATATATTTTGATATATTATATCGATATTATTTTGTTATTTGAGTGTTCAACTACTGTATAAACCCTTCATATGAGGAGATTTTCATGAGAAAAAATGTAATATGTTCACTTTCTATCTTGCTACTATTATCTGGGTGTGCGCACAAAAGGTTTGAGAGAGAAAGATCAGTAAAGCCGTCTAAAAAATCTAAAAAAGTCCAAGTAGAGAAGCATATAGATATTCCACTCGCATCAGATGAGGTTAAAGGTTACTTTGATGACAGCGATGATATAAATTTGGGAAAGTTTGAATTGGTAGAAGATGTGCAAGTACAAGAGGACCAAGATACAACACCAGAGCCTCAAGAAATAGATCTAAACACAAACATTGAGAGTGATGTACAAGTAGAGACATCAGAACAGGTTGTAAAAGTTGATAACGAAATAAACTTATCAGAAGAAGATCTTGATGATTTTTCTTGGGTGCAAGAAGTAGAATGTGAAGATGGATCATTTAAAAAGTGTCATTTTAATTTTGATCAGCACACAATTAAAGAAGATCAAGAAAAAACAGTACAAGAAAATATTGATCTAGCAAAAGATTTGCTTGCAAAGGGTGATAACCCTTTAATAGTTATTGAAGGACATTCATGCCACGCAGCAGGTTCAATGACTTACAATATGGTGCTTTCAGAAAAAAGAGCAAAGGCTGTTGCTGACAGATTTCTTGCATCAGGGATACCTGCAGATAACATAAAGATTGTTCCTCGTGGTCAGGAAGTTCCAGAAAAAGATGATGCTGGTAATATTATTACTGGCTCAAGAGATGACCAATGGCTAAATAGACGATCAGAGATACGAGTTGTATATAGCTAAATTTATTTAGCCTATACAAAAAATTTGATCCCGCCTGTATTTATCATATACGCGGGATCTTTTTTTGTTTTTACAACAAGCTGATTGGCAAATATTATTGGTAGCTTTTTTGCTACTTTCCGATGCAAAATTGTTTGAATATAAGATCCATGCTTTTTTCACTAACCGTTTTGCCTGTAAATTCAGAAAGATAAGATAATGCGTCTTTTAGATGATAAGAGACGATTTCGTAATCTATTTCTTGTTTTAATAATGGGATGATTTCTTCAAGTTTATTTTTTAAGCCAGTAAGTAAGTTATATTGCCTTTGGTTAAGCAAGAATGGAGACTCTATGTGAGAAAATAGTTTTGCTATTTTTGTATCTATTTTATTTTCCAAAATATTTATATTTTTGTTATTTATACTTGAGATTTCTATGGGGGTATAATTACCCAGTAAGTTTTTTTCGTTTAATTTTATGTCTGCTTTGTTGTGTACAAAGATAATTTTATTTTTATATTGGTCTATCAAGTTTTGATAGACTTCTCTTTCTTCACCTGTTAATTCTCGTGATACGTCAAAAACCAAAATAATAATATCTGCTTTTTTTGCTTCATCAAAAGAGCGAGTAATTCCCTCTTTTTCTACAATATTATCAGCCTGTCTTAAGCCCGCAGTATCAACTAATGTGATAAAATTATCGTTTCTAATAATGCTTGCCTCGATAGAATCTCTTGTTGTTCCTGCTATATTGGTCACTATAGCACGTTGTTGTTTTAAGAGTGTATTAAACAAAGAAGATTTTCCTGCGTTTACAGAGCCTATTATGGCTATCCTGATACCCTCTCGGATTTGTTTTTGGGTATTAAAAGTATTTTTGAGTTCTTTTATAATATCTATATTTTTTTCTAAAATATCTTTTATTTGAGGGCCAAACTCGACATCTTCATCTTCTATAAACTCAAAACTGCTTTCAGAGAGTGAAAACGCTTTTAAAATATCTTGTTCAATATTTGTTATCCATGAAGATAAGCTTCCCTCAAGTTGTGCTAAAGATGATTTTAGAGCTGTCTGTGTTTGCGAATGTATAAGTTCATGAATGGCCTCTGCTTGTACAAGATCTATTTTTTGGTTTAAAAAAGCTCGCTTGGTAAATTCACCATTTTGTGCAAGACGAGCACCAGATTTTATTGCCCGATCTATAATATTTTGGATAATAAATGGGTTGTTATGACAGGTTATCTCGACTGTATTATGTCCCGTAAATGTTTTTGGTGCATGCATAAGCAAAAATAGCACTTGGTCAATAGTGTTATTATTTTTGTCTACAACATGGCCATACTCGATAGTATGAGTTTTGCAATCAGATAGTAATTTACCAGAGGATAATCTACTTATTTGTGATGCTATTTTAATAGCATCAACACCAGACATTCTAATAAGCGCAATAGCACCGCTCCCTGTAGGGGTGCATTGTGCGATTATGGTTTCGTAATCTTCGTGTAATAATTTTTTATTACTCATAACGCTCCATTGGTTAATTATTGATCTTTAGTCACTAGTAAAAACGGCTTTTAAATTTCTAAATTGCTTCTTAAATTTGTATCGTATTGATTGCATAATTAAAAAGGCAAAGTTTCTAAAAAGGGCTTTTTGTTTTTCTTTTTGTTTGATTAGTGGCGTATTGAAGTGAAACTTTAGATTGTTTCCAGTTGCTTTTACGGAAAAAGTTATATGGGACATGTTCATCTCTTTTAACATTCCAGTAGTCCAATTTTTTGCTTCTGTGATCATTTGTTCTGTCCACGGAGATTTCCTTTTCTTTCTTTCAGGAGCCTTTTTTTGGGGGTCCTGATCAAGAGATCTGAGTATTGGCTGTTTTTTTGGTACAACTTTACCAAGTTTTTTTTCTTTTTTTTCAGGTTTTGACACTTGCTGACGTTGTGGGTGTTTTGATTGTTTTTTTTGGTATCTTTGATCAGTTTTTTTTCTTTGTATTGTTGTCTCTTCAAAGAAAAATGCTATCTTTGCGGGTTTTTTTGTCATTCCTAGAAAGTTTTTCTCTTCTTCTTCTAAAACTTTCACAGAAAAGTTTTGTGGCTTTCCTGTTTTTTTCCAACTTTGTTCTATTGCTTTTGCAATAGATGAAGCTTCAGTAATTATTGATTTCATTTTTTTACAAACCTTCTTAATAATATTTAAAATTTTTTATACATACTATTTTATCTTCTATTTTACCATATTCCCATAATTTGGGCACTTTTAAATCTATTAGCTCATAACATAACAAATCAAGCTAACTTTAAAAGATACATGAATAATATTATGGGGTTTAAGGAGATTCACAAATACATGCCCTGAAGGGGGATTTCCAATTTTTAAAACATAATTTTTTAAAATAATTAATCCAAAATTAAATTGGCTTGCCATTTCCTTCGTCAGGCTCAGGATAAACTATGCTATTTGCTTTGCGAGGTGCTGCGTCCCGAGGAACGAGGGAAAGAATGGAGCGGGAAACGGGGGTCGAACCCGCGACCTTCGCCTTGGCAAGGCGACGCTCTACCACTGAGCTATTCCCGCATTTCAATATTTTTTGCTTA
>Ga0180433_10003149_pt1 | contig 24540 bp, 23 predicted proteins | sample SS_ome_8_FD_132980 | JGI IMG/M metagenome (GOLD analysis project Ga0180433, IMG submission 132980) | Hypersaline lake sediment archaeal communities from the Salton Sea, California, USA - SS_1_D_1 metaG | ecosystem: Environmental > Aquatic > Non-marine Saline and Alkaline > Hypersaline >... | reverse complement strand
GAGCATATGCCGCAGACGCGCTCCACGACGAACGGGACCTGGTCGAAGGTCTTGGATTCGTCGAGCTTTTCGATGCCGCGGTGGTTGTAAGATATCCTCACGTCCACATCGACGACCGTCTCGCCCTCAACGTATAGCTGGAAGAACTCCGCCTCCTCCTGAAGGGGGTGGAACGGACCAATATTCACGACGGTTCGATGGCTCATCGCTGACCCTCCTGCCCCTGCGTCAAATCCGGCGGGGATTGATTGGGCGGCAGCGGCGGGCGGTCGAGCACCTGATCAAAGCTCTTGCGCAGCGGGTGGACGCCCTCGGGCCAGGAGTCGTCGAGGACAAGTCGCCTCATGTCCGGATGTCCGCGGAAGTTTACCCCCAGCAGGTCGTGCATCTCCCGCTCGATCCAGTTGGCAGCCGGGATCACGTTGGCGATGGAGTCCAGCGACAGATCGGGCCGTCGCGCCAAAGCCTTGAGCGTGACCACCACGCCGGCCTTCGTCGGGCCTTCGCCGCCGGGCCTGGGCTCCACGATCCAGTGATACAGCACGTCGATTCCGTCGCGCACGTCCAGGCCCGTCGCCGTGGCCAGGCGGGCCCCGTCCAGCGCGAACATCGCTTGCGCGACCGCCACAACGCGGTCGGGGTTTATCCGCGCGATGCCCCGTCGCGCTTGGCACTGCTCCACTGCCAACACGTCCGCGCCGAGGGCCTCGATGATCCGTCCGACCCGACCGGTCAGCGGAATATCGGTTTGTGTTGCCGTTGTCATCCTCGACACTCCTTGAGGGCGCGCAGCCCGCAGCACTCTATTCACAAAGTCTTGAGCAACTCCATCGACTTGACGGTGGCGTCGATCATCGCCTCGGGCTTCGGCGGACAGCCCGGCACGTACATGATGATCGCGTCGCGATCGACCGCCCGGATGGTCTCGTCCACCGTGGCGCCCATGTGGTAGGCCTCGGTGAAGATGCCCTGGGCGTTGGCACAGGCCCCGATGGCCAACACAACGCATGGCTTGGCAGTCTGCATGTAAACTTCCTGGAGGCGCGGCATGGCCTGGCGCGTGCATACGCCGGTCACGGCCAGCACGTCTGCGTGGCGAGGAGAACCGACCAGCAACATGCCGAACCGCTCGATGTCGTACCGAGGCGTAAGCAGCTCCAACACCTCGATATCGCAGTTGTTGCACGCACCGGTGTTGACGTGGTAGACCCACAACGACTTCCGCAATGCCCACGTCTTCAGAGCCATGAAATACCTCTCGAGATGCCCACCAACGCCATGATGAGCGCCACTATCGCCACCGGCGTCAGGGCGAACCAGAACAGCCTGAGCGTCTGATCGATCCGCAGACGCGGGTTTGTGTTGCGAATCAGTGTCGCCAGCGCGACCAGCAACACGTACTTGCCGACGAAGCTCAGGTAGCCCCACCACACGCCCGTGTAGAGCCCGCCCCAGAACACGATCACCAGCAACAGCGGCAGCAGCGCGAGCATCATCGCCCTGGCCACCAGGAACATTGCCAGTGACGGCCCGGAATACTCCACGTATACGCCGGACATGATCTCGCACTCAGCCTCGGCCAGATCGAACGGCACCAGGCCGAGCTTTGCCTGCATGCAGACGACTGCCACTACCAGGGCGATTGCCCCCGAAATGCTCAAGACCACCGGCGCCTGTGCCTGGGCGGTGATAATCTGCCCCAGCCGAAGGGTCCAACCGGTCTTAGCCACCGCCACCAAAATCACCAGCAGCATCGGCAGCTCGTAGCTCAGCAGCAGTTTCATCTCCCGGGCCGCCCCAATGGCTGCATGGGGGTTGCCGCTGGCAGCCGCGCCGAGCATCGTCATCAGGGCTGGAACCATCAGCAGATAGACCACCACTATCAGGTCGCCTACGAACGTTTCGCCCGGACGAATCAGCCCGTTCCAAAGGATCGCCGCAGCCACCGCCGTAGCTGCGACCGCAATGACGGGCGCCAGCAGGAACCCCGTGCCCCGCGCCGTGGCGGGCATGATGTTCTCCTTGCCGGACAGCTTGATGATATCAACGAACGGCTGGTACCACGGCGGACCCACGCGCCACTGCACCATGGCGGTGACCTTGCGGTCCACCCACTTAAAGGCCAACCCCAGCGCCACGGTACCGGCCGCCGCGACGAGGAATATGACGATGCTCGATCCCATAACTCACCTTCGTTTGTAAGGATGCTCTCCGGTAGTCCGTCCGCCCAGAACGGTCAGGCGGGCCTTGGCGGCCTCGTGCTCGTCGGCAAACAGCAATGCCCCGGACGGACACGCCGCCACGCAGCGCGGCACGTCCCCGTCGTTTATGTCCCGGTCCGCGCACAGATCGCACTTGGCAATTTGATGGCCACTGAGACGATCGGTGCTCCGATAGCCCGCCGGCACGCCCGTCGGCGCGTTCGGCAGAACGCCGAACGGACAGGCCCGCGCGCACGAGCCGCACCCGATGCAACGAAAGAGCCTTCGCCGCACCACGCCGTTTTCATCGCGAACCATCGCTTCGACAGGGCAGGTCTCCACGCAGGAGGCGCTCTTGCACTGCCGGCAGACAACCGGCAACAGCGCCACCCCGGATCGGGCCGAACTGAGCGCGGGCATGTTGGCGTGAGAGAAGTAGCACGCCGCCGCACACGACTGGCATTCAATGCACCGGTCAAGGTCAATCAGCACGCGCTTTTCGACAACACGCCGCTGCGCTTGTGCATCCCGTGGAGCATTGTGAATTTCATTCACCGACAATCACCTCCGCAGCCACCGGGGTGGCGGTGAGGGTATCGTTATCCGAATCGATGGTCGAAGGGATCAGCCGTCTCGCGACAGAGATGCCCTCGGGCAGAACCATGACCCCCGGCGCCAGCTCCGGCGCGAAACGAACCCGCGCCCGCACGGCGGCGTCCCCGACGCGGACGGTCACGAACGCGAGGTTGCCGATCCCGGCTGCATCGGCATCCCGCGGGGACATTCGCAACTCGGCCTCCGGCTGCAAAGCCCTTTGCCAAGATCCGTGAGAGGTCAATTCCCCGCACCCGGCATGTATCGCCTGGCGACCCAACAACAGCACCAGGGGGGCCGGATCGGACCAGGCCGGGGCGGGGCCCGGCTCAGCCTGGCCCAAGGGATCGCCCGCGAGTTCCTCCGCAACGCCCACGGGCGCAGCGACCCCAGCCGCCCTGGCCAGCTCAGCCACCACTTGCGCCGGCCCGCACACACCCGCAGGTGCGGACAACGCCGGCTCAACGTTGAGCGTCCGGGCCCCAGCGGACAGGTAGGTCCCGCCGATCTCGCCGGGCATCGCCACCGGCAGCACCACTTGCGCCGAATCCGTCGTGACGTTGGACAGCCCAGCGGCCGCTGCCGCAATCACCGGCTGCTGCAACCCCAGCATTCCGAGTACGTCACAACCCACAGCCACGCGAACGGTATCGTCCGCCGAGAGCGCCGACGCCAGCGAGATACCCCCCAGCTTTCGGGCCAACCGAACCGCCGCCAAGGCGTTTGCGCCGTTTGTCTGGGGGGCCGTGCCGCCGCCGCGCGCCTCTGCCAGTCGACCGGCAAGAAAGCCGATTTGCCGCCAGGCGTTGCAGCGCCCGTACTCGGCGACGATGAGGACGCCCAACCTGCTGCAGTCTGCTATCGCGGTTCCGGCAGCCTTGGCTGAGGGTGCAACCGAGATTTCATCACGGCAAAACGCCGTGGTCGGTACGTCAGCCTCCGCGCCGGCGGCGCGAATCAATGCGGCTAGGGTTGCCAACTCCATGCCTGGGAGCGTGTCAATTCGGTGGGTGGCGAACTTGGAGACCTTGCCCGCCGCCGGATCGATTGCCACCAAGGGCGTGGCCGGCTCGGATGCGCGACGGTCGAAAACCGCCGAGGCACAGGTCGGATTCGCGGAGAACGCGTCGCCGACTACCACGAAGCCGTCGCACGTTGACAGGCCGTCGTTGTCCAGGTACTTCGCGCCGCTGCCCTCAAGGCCCAACAGCAACTGCTCCTCGGACGGCTCGCCCACAAGGCACAGGCTGGCTGCGTCCCAAGCCATGCACCACGCAGCCGCAGCCGTCAACTGCTCGACGGCTACGTTGCCGTCCAGCAGGATCGTGACGCCCTTGCCCGCAGCCGAGCGGATGACCTCACGGCAGGCGGATTGAAAGTCGCACGGCACCCACCGGCCGGAGACGCGCCGCGCCGGCTCGAGAATTCGGCTGCGGCAGCTCAACAACTCCGCCAAGCTGCTGCCGCGAGGGCATACGCCACCGGCGTTCTCGAGGGGGTATTCGCTTCGCCAGGTATCCGGGCCCTTTGGGGCAACCTGCACCTCGCACGTGGCTGGGCAGAGAGTGCAGCGAGAGCGGCCTTGTTTGTCCTCTGTGCGAATCATGATTGGAGCCCTTCGAGCCGCCTTGAACAAGACCACCGACGGCAACCCTCGCCCGCCGGGCCTTGCCCGCGGCATGCGATTCATGATGTCGCGGCGCAAACTTACCTAAAACACGTCCGGATAATCCTGTATCAGCGCGTAATTGATGTCGGGACCGTCCTTGCACAGGTAATAGGGCCCGATGTTGCACCGTCCGCACAGCCCCATGCCGCAGCTCATACGGCGGTTCATCGAGAGATATATCTGATCGGGCCTGAAGCCCTCGTCGATCAGCGTGAACGTGGCGAACTTCAACATCACGCCAGGCCCGCACACGAACACGTAAGAATTCCCCCGATCGATGTCCAGGCCCTTGAGCAGCGTGGTTACCACCCCCGTCTTTCCGCTCCATCCCCGCTGCGGATGATCGATCGTACAGGCCAAGTCCACCTTGTTCTGCTGCGACCAAGTCTGGTGCTCCCGTCTGTAGAGAAGCTCTTCCATGCAGCGGCTACCGTACTTGATGCTCAGGCGCTTGACGGGGTCCAGGTCCGCCAGCAGTGCCAGGATCAGCGCCCGCAACGGCGCCAGGCCCACCCCGCCGCCGACCACCAGCACCTCCTTGCCTTTGAGTTCATCGATGGGGTAGCCCTTGCCGAACGGCCCGCGCAGGCCCAATGTCTGACCGGGCTTGCAGTCATGGAAACGGTCGGTCACGGCCCCGGTCCGGAGGATCGTCATGGCGATGCGTTCCGGATTCAGCGGCGAACTCGACGGAGTGAACGGCGCCTCGCCAAGACCCGGGAGGGTGAGCTGCACGAACTGCCCAGCCTTGAAGGCTAACGACTCTTGCGGCGCTATCACCAACGTCTTGATCGTGGGCGTTTCGTCGATGACCTCGACAAGTTCCGCGGGCTGCGGCAGGTAGGCACTTTCTGACTCGGATATCATGCCGAAGCCTCCCGGCCGCCGGCGGGCGTGGTCTGTGAAGAGCGCTGAAGCTTCCCGACCACCTCACGAATGTCGATCGCCCCCAGGCAGGCGTCCACGCACCGCCCACATCCCACGCAACCCAGCAGTCCGTACTGCTGCGGCGAGTAGGTGAATTTGTGCAGGACGCGATTTGCCAAGCGGCTATAGAGCCGCGGCCGAGCTGACAACTTCAGGTTCGCCCCCCCAGCCATTCGGTGATACGTGCTGAGCAGACAGCTGTCCCACGTGCGGACGCGCTCGAAGGCCTCGGCACCCAGGATCTGATCGTAGAGATAGAAGCAGTGACAGGTCGGACAGATGTTCGTGCAAGCCCCGCACTCCACACAGTCGGCTGCGAACTCCTGCCAGGCGGCATCGCCCTCATTGGGCAGGCCGGGCTGGGTCTGATCGTCGGACACGAAAGCGAATCGCTCGTTTTGCCGCTTGAGCCGATCGGTCATCTCGGCGCGAATACGATCCCTCTCGGCAAGCTGGTCCTTGCCGGCTGGGGTGCGTTGGATCCCGGCCGTTTCCAGGAACTCCTGGCCTCGTTCCGTGGCCGCCTCCGCAACACAGCCGTGCTCGAGCGGGGTGAGGTTGACCTCGTAGCCGTCGGTCGCATAGGGCCTGCCCCCCACCAGCGTGCAGAAGCAACTGTCGGTGCAATCCACGCAGTCACACGAGATCAACAGCATTCCCTCTCGTCTGGCGCGATATTCGGCGTCCTGGAAGTCCCCGGCCAGCATCACCTGATCCAGATACTTCAACGCCCGCAAACCGCATGCGCGGATGCCGAGGACAACCGCTGTGTCTGCCCGCGCAGCCGTCGCAGCAGCGGTCGATCGCCCGTACCGACCGACGGACTCAGCCGCTGGCAGGAATAGTCCCTTGGGGCTTTGGGCGCTGCGCGGTTCGCCGAGATCGGCCAAGTCGGTCTCGCCATTAACCGGGTCCACCCAAGCCAACCGTGCAGTCTTTACCGGAGCGAATGTGGATTTGCCACGCTGCCCCCTAAGGAGCTTCTCGATCCCCGCGTCATCTACGTAATACGTCGCCATGCCGCACCCCTTGAGAAGTGGCTGAACTGTTGACCCTGATGGGCGGCTGGGAACTGACGAACGTCTCTTACGTATCTGCTGCTCTGATAAGAAGCATAGTGGCTAGTCGGGCATCACGTCAAGCCATTTGCGCACTTTTTCACCAAGCGAGGCCCATCGCTGCATGTGATCACCCCTGCCGGGCCAGTCAAAACGGGGTAACCTTCGCAGGGGCATGCCCCATGCGTCATTCGGCACATCCACCGTCAGTGGGACGGGTCAGGGCAGGGAGGACGGCCAGTCATAACCGCCCTGCCAGATCGCCCAGTATCCCCTCGATTGTCCCGAGGTGATCCATCATAGCCGGGCTCGGACAAACCGCTCCGTCGTCAGCAATCGACATCACCGGCAGTTGGAGCCGCATGTCACGGGGCAATTGTCCCAGCAGAGGCATCCCGTCAAGCCGCCGGTGAATCCGCTCGGCTGACACCTGGCCGCCAAGGCGGTTGGCAACGGCGAAGATGTTCGTCATGCCGATGTCTCGTCCGAGCTGCCTGATGCGCAGAGCCGTCTTGATGCTCCAGGGCCCCTCGTCCACAACGACCAGGAGCGCATCCATCGATTCGACCGTCGCCCGGCCCAGATGCTCCAGGCCCGCTTCCATGTCCATGACAATCGCATCGTCGCGGCCCAACAGAAGGTGGCTCAGCAGCGCCTTAACCAGCGCGGTGGCAGGACAGATGCAACCCGAACCGCCCTTGCTGAGGCCACCCAGCGTCAGGAGCCGGACCTTGCCCACGCACGCCGCGTAACGGTCGGGGATGTCATCGACCTTGGGGTTCAGCTTGAAGTAGCCCCCGTAGTTGTCGGCCGAGCCGGTGCGTTCCTCAATCAGATCGCGCATCTGGGCCAGCGGGGTGGGCTCGTCCTGCGGGTCCACACCCAGCGCAGCGGCCAAGTTGGCGTCCGGATCGGCGTCCAGCGCGATGACGTTGCGATTGCGGTAATTCCACGCCGCAGCCAGCATCGCCGATAACGTTGTCTTGCCAACCCCACCCTTGCCGGATATTGCAATCTTCATGTACGGCTCCGTACCAAACCGTCCCGTGAAAAAACGCTTGCAGGGCGGCTTGTGCCCGCAGCGTCGCCCGCGCGCCTAGAGGTGCAATCTGAAGTCTAAGGACAAGCCATGTGCCTTTCAAGCTCGCCGAACAGAGAGCTTCGTCGAGTGGCTGGCAAGGATTCGGGCAGCGGTACGGCGCAAGCGACAGCATTTCGGCTGTTGAGGCGCTTGACATGCCGTCCAGATAGTTGCTAGTTTAGTTCTGGTAACGCGTGTCGGGTTTGACCCCGACCTAGTCCAGTCAAATCGTATGTTTTGCCCCGCTAGCCTTTCTTTGGCCTTCATGTCGGGGGCGGCGGGGTATGTATAAGGCGAGGCCACATCATGAAAACGCCCCAGCAACGAAGCGCTGATCCTGCAAGCGTTGAAATGCTTCACCATGTCGCCGAGCGCAACCTGTCCGTCGCGTGGGACCGACACGAGGCAATGGAACCGCAATGCGGCTTCGGCCAACTCGGCATATGCTGTCGCAACTGCACGATGGGCCCCTGCCGCATAGACCCGTTCGGCGAGGGGCCATCCGAGGGCATCTGCGGCGCAACAGCCGACATCATCGCGGCGCGCAACCTGGCAAGGATGATCGCCGCTGGGGCCTCGGCGCACTCCGACCACGGGCGAGATGTCGCCCACACGCTCCTGCTGGCGAGCGGCGGCGAGCAGTGCGACTACCAGGTAAAGGACGAAGACAAGCTGCTCGCCCTGGCAGCCGAGCTCGGCGTGGATACGGACAACAAGGACACGCGACAAATAGCTCACGCCGTCGCGGAGATATGTTTCGCCCAGTTCGGCCAACAGCACGGCGAATTGGTCTTCACCGCCCGCGCCCCGGACGACCAACGTCAGCGATGGCGGAAGGCAGGCGTCGTCCCGCGCGGCGTAGATCGAGAAGTCGTCGAGCTGATGCACCGCACGCACGTCGGCGTGGACAACGACCCGCTGAACATCATCCTCGGCGGCATCCGGGCTGCACTGGGCGACGGATGGGGCGGCAGCATGATAGCCACGGAGCTGTCAGACGTCCTGTTCCGCACCCCCGATTGGGTCCGCAGCCGAGCGAACCTCGGCGTGCTCGATCCCGAAACCGTCAACATAATCGTCCACGGCCACGAGCCGACGCTCTCGGAGATGATTGTCGCTGCCTCGCAGGACAAGGAGCTTCTGGAACTGGCCAAGAGCAAGGGCGCCAAGGGCATCAACCTCGCGGGCATCTGCTGCACAGCCAACGAGATCCTGATGCGGCACGGCATTCCGCTGGCGGGAAACTTCCTCCAGCAGGAATTGGCGATCGCCACCGGCGCTGTCGAGGCGATGATCGTGGACGTTCAATGCATCATGCCGGCATTGGGCCAGTTGACCGAATGCTTCCACACCCGACTGATCTCCACCAGCCCCAAGGCCAAGTTCCCCTTCGCCGAGCACATTGCCTTCGAGGAATCGCGGGGGATAGAGATCGCCAAGGAGATCGTCCGCAAGGCCGTGGAGAACTTCCCAAACCGCGACAAATCCCGGGTATGCATCCCGTCCCACAGCAATCCGCTGGTGGCGGGCTTCACAGCCGAGAACGTCTTTACCATGCTCGGCGGGAGGTATCGCCCAAGCTATCGGCCGCTCAACGACGCCATCATGTCAGGTCGGCTGCGTGGAGTGGCGGGCGTGGTCGGGTGCAATAACCCCAAGCATCAGCATGACTATGGGCACTTGGCCATCACCAAGGAGCTGCTGGCCAATGACGTCCTGGTGGCCACGACTGGCTGCACAGCCGTCGCCGACAGCAAGGCAGGCCTTCTGGACCCAGCCGCAGCTGAAGAATACGCCGGCGAGGGCATCAAGGAGATCTGCCGGGCCGTGGGCATTCCGCCGGTGCTCCATCTGGGAAGCTGTGTGGACATCAGCCGCATCCTCGTAGTCCTTTCGAACATGGTCAAGGAAGGCGGTCTGGGCCAGAGCATAGCCGACCTGCCGGCTGCAGCCGCCGCGCCGGAGTGGATGAGCGAAAAGGCCGTCTCGATCGGCTTCTACGCGGTCGCCTCGGGAGCCTACACGGTGCTGGGCGAACCGTTGCCATGCCAGGGCGCAGCCGAGCTTACGCAGTTCCTCACACGGGACATCGAGCAGCTCTTCGGCGGCAAGTTCGCGTTCCAGTCCGACCCGATCCAGGCCGCCCGCATGATGATCGACCACATCGATGCCAAGCGTGCCGCCTTGCACCTGCCCGGGCCGATGTACGACGTGCCATATGCAGCCAAGGCCGGCGAGGAGGTCGCAGCCGGTGCCTTAACAGACTGAACGAGGGATTCTGCCATGGCCAAAGTCATAACCGTCGACGCAGACCGCTGCCTGGGCTGCAAGTCATGTATGATCGAATGTGCGATGGCTCACACTCAGGCCCGGTCGCTTGTCGAGGCTATGAAGGCCGATACGCCTCCGCAGTCGCGGGTGCACGTCGAGCCGATCGGCCCCTTTGGCATGCCGCTGCAGTGCAGGCATTGCGAGGATGCGCCGTGCATCGGTATCTGCCCCACCGAGGCAATAGCCCGTCTCGACAAGGACGGGCCGGTGATTCTGGACGCCGACCGCTGCATCGGGTGCAGGCTGTGTATGCTTGTCTGCCCATTCGGCGTTATCGACATGTCGCGCGACGGCAAGGCGATGGTCAAGTGCGACATGTGCATCGAACGAACCCAGGCCGGCGAGTTGCCAGCCTGCGTAGCTGCCTGTCCAACCAACGCAATTCGCTACGAGGAACTCGACGAGTATCTCCGCCAGCGAAGGCGTCAGGCGGCGGAGCGTATCGCCGCAGCCGAGCGAGGGCCTGCATCGGAGTAGGCGAATGGATCTGACGCGGGTGGATGAGACAATCGACAGATACCAGGGCGACAAGTCCTGGCTGGTGATGATTCTTCAGGACGTACAGGAAGCCTATAACTACTTACCAAAAGAGTCCCTCACCCGAGTGGCCGGCCGCCTTGAACTGCCGCTGAGCCATGTCTACCGCGTCGCGACCTTCTACAGTTCCTTCAGCCTCGAACAACGCGGCAGACACCTGATACGCCTGTGCGACGGCACAGCCTGCCATTTGCGAGGAGGAATGAATCTTCGCGACGAGATATCCCGCGAGTTGAACATTCAGCCGGGCCAGACAACCAAGGACAAGACGTTTTCACTCGAAACCGTCGCCTGCCTTGGTGCGTGTGCGCTGGCGCCGGTGATGACCATTGGCTCCAAGTACTACGGCAAGCTGACACCCGAAAAGGTGAAGTCCATACTGAGCGCTTTCGGCAACACGACCGCCAATGCAGAGGCCTGAACAATATCAGCTGCGACGAGATGCCAAGGGTTTGCCTCCGAAGCGCAGAGCCGAGCGTCTGGTTGCATTATGAGAAGGATCATGAGCACCGAATGTCGTTGAGCAAACAGACCATCTGCTCAGAGAGAATCGATTTTGGGAATATCCCTTGAAGAACTTGATGCCCGGCGGGAATCAGCCCGAAAGGCATTCTACGGTGACAAGGTCCGAATCGGCGTGGGTCTTTGCACCTGCGGACTGGCAAACGGGGGCGGCGACGTTTTGGCGCACATCCGCGATGAAGTCCAGAAGCGCCGGCTGGACTTCGTCGTCCACGAAACCGGATGCGTGGGCTTCTGCGAGATGGAGCCTATCGTTGACGTCTTGGCGCCGGGTCTGCCTCGCGTGTTTTATCATCACGTCACGACGGAGGAGGCCCGCGAGCTAGTCCGATCTCTGGCGGCGGGCGACTTCCAGTCCGAGTCGGCGCTGATGCGTCTGGAGCGTGACGAGTTGCTCCGACAGGTCGACCGTCCGCTCACGGGCAAGCTAAACGGGCTGGCGAATGTGCCGCAGATGAACGACGTGGGGTTCTACAAGTCCCAGATGAAGCTTGCCCTTCGGAACTGCGGGTTCATCGACCCGCACAATATCGACGATTACATCGCCACCGGGGGGTATGCCTCCCTGGCGAAGGTTATCCAGACCATGACGCCCGATGAGGTCGTCGAGTGCATCAAGCAGTCAGGCCTTCGGGGACGCGGTGGCGGCGGGTTCGCCACCGGGCGGAAGTGGGAAGCCTGCCGCAAGGCTGAAGGGCGCCCCAAGTACGTCCTGTGCAACGGTGACGAGGGCGACCCGGGCGCGTTCATGGACCGCAGCATCATGGAAGGCAATCCACACGCGGTCCTCGAGGGCATGGCCATCGGTGCATATGCCATCGGCTCTGACAGAGGCTACATCTACGTTCGCCTGGAATACCCCCTGGCCGTAGAGAACTTGCGCATCGCGATTCAGCAAGCCGAGCAAGAGTGCCTGCTGGGCGAGAATATCCTGGGCACAGACTTCAACTTCACGATTCGAATCAGTCGTGGCGCCGGCGCGTTTGTCTGCGGAGAATCGACCGCGCTCATGGCATCCATCGAAGGCCAGGCCGGCGAACCGCGCGCCAAACACATTCACACCAGCGAGAAGGGCCTCTTCGGCAAGCCTACCAACCTTAACAACGTCGAGACCTGGGCCAACGTGCCCGTGATTCTCGACAAGGGAGCCGAGTGGTTTTCCTCTATCGGCAACGAGAACTCCAAGGGCACCAAGGTGTTTTCGGTGGTCGGCAAAGTCAAGAACACCGGCCTGGTTGAGGTGCCGATGGGCGTGACGCTTCGGCAGATAATCTTCGATATTGCCGGCGGTATACCTGACGGCCGAAGCTTCAAGGGCGTTCAGACTGGCGGGCCCTCCGGCGGTTGCCTCCCGGCCAGCCAACTCGATCTGCCCGTGGACTTCGACAGCCTCACCGAGGCGGGGTCCATGATGGGCTCGGGCGGCATGATCGTCATGGACGACCGAACGTGCGTGGTGGAGGTGGCGCGGTATTTCACCGAGTTCCTCTGCAGAGAATCCTGCGGCAAGTGCACCGCCTGTCGGGAGGGTACGTTGAGGATGCTTGAGCTGCTCGAGAAGATCACGTCGGGACAGGCGGCCCCGGAAGACCTCGGGCTGCTCGAAGAGGTCTGCCTGCACGTCCGTGACAACAGCATCTGCGGCCTCGGCAAGAGCGCGCCGAACCCGACGCTCAGCACGCTGCGTTACTTCCGCGAGGAATACGATGCACATGTCTTGGACCGGAAGTGTCCCGCCGGCGTCTGTCGGGCGCTAACGAAGTTCCGCATCGACCCCGAAGCCTGCAAGGCATGCGGACAGTGCCCCAAAGCGTGTCCGGTATCGGCGATATCGGGCGGCAAGAAGAAGGTCCCAGCCAAGATCGACCAGGAAAAGTGCGTTCAGTGCGGGCTGTGCCGGGATGCATGCAAGTTCGACGCTGTCACTGCAACATAGATTCACATGAGCGACGACGACAGAAAACCTCTGGCCCAAGTGAAGACGGTCATCGACGGCCGAGAGGTCACCGTCCAGCGTGACCGCTGGGCCCTGGACGTAGCGCGGGAGATGGGGATCTCGATTCCCACGCTGTGCAATCACCCAGCCCTGACGCCCTACGGCGCGTGCCGCCTTTGCGTGGTACAGGTAACCAAGGGCAAATGGACCTGGCTGACCACGTCGTGCGATCTGCCGATTCGCGAAGGGCTGAGCATCTCGACCGACGCGCCAGCTGTCGTCCAAGCCAGGAAGATGGCGTTGGAGATGCTTTGGACCCAGGCGCCGGACGCCAAGGAAATACGGGACCTCGCCCGGCAGATGGGCGTGGAAAAGCCTCGCTTCGACAACCGACTGGAGGACAACAAGTGCATCCTGTGCGGGCTGTGCGTCCGCGTCTGTGAGAAGATACTGGGAGACTCAGCCATCCACTTCTCGCATCGCGGCGCTAAACGCGACGTCACTACGCCGTTCGGCGAACCGTCCGAGACCTGCATAGGCTGCCGGGCCTGCGAGATGATCTGCCCGACCGGCCACATCGTAAGCCGCCTGGAAGGCTCAGCCCTCAACATCTCCACGTGGAATACCGAAGTGGAGATGGCCAGGTGCGAGCAGTGCGGCTGCGTCCTCATGCCGGTCAAGGAGTTTGAATTCATACGTGCCAGGATGGGCGAAAAGATCCGGCCCGAACAGCTGTGCCAAGCTTGCCGGCGTCAGAAGACCGCCAAGCAACTGTCGGATATCTCGACAACTTCGGGGTGGACCGCAGGCCAGCGGCAAGCAAAGACAGCCGAACCTGTAACGGGAGACTAGCTTATGTCGCGAGAGGTAATCACTTCGGTAATCCGCGGCGCGACGGATTTCGTCGCCGAAGCGGAGTCCAAACTTGACGAAGCCATCAAGCAGCACGGCGCCGACCACCCGGTCGAGTTTCCCGGCACGGCGTTCCAGCTTCCGATGGTCCACGCGCTGATGGGTCTGGAGGTCACCAAGCTAGGCCAGCTCCAGCCGGTCGTCGCGCACTGCCGGGAGCTGGTCCGCCCGCAGCCTGCTGAGCAGCTCTGGCTGCCCTACCTCGGCGACGGCCTGGACGCTGGCGTAGCAACGCTGCTGGCCCAGGAGACGACCTGCGCGATTCGATACCTCAACGAGGAGCCTATCGAGGAGGGCTTCACGGGCTTCATTTCCGATACAATCCTTCGAGAGTTGGGCATTCAGCTTGTCGACGGCCGCATGCCCGGCTTCGCAGCCATCCTCGGGCCGGCCCCTACCGACGAAATCGCCGTGCACACCGTCCGCGAGCTTCAGAAGCGCAGCATTCTGAGCTTCCTGCTGTGCAACCGGGACGGCGGGAGCCTCAAGGACCAGTTGGACGCCCAAGGCGTGGAGATGGGCTGGGACACGTACATCGTCCCCGTCGGACGCGACACCCACTCGGCGATCTACGTGCTGGACTGGGCCATTCGCGGGGCGTTGACTTTTGGCGGCCACAAGAAGGGCGACTGGCGAAGCTGCCTTAAGTACTGCCGGGACCGGATCTTCGCCTTTGGCATCACCTTCGGGCCCATTCCCAACGATTGGTACGCCGTCGGGGCCGGCGCGATCGTGATGGGTTTCCCGGTAATCTCAGACCACGAATCGACCCCGGAGGTCCGTCCAACGGGCGTGACGACCTTCGAGGCCCTGGTTCGCCAGACGGACCCCCAACAGATCGTCCCGACCTGTATCGAGGTCCGCGGCGTGAAGGTCAAGGTCGAGGAAATCGACATTCCGGTTTCCTACTCGCCAGCCTTCGAGGGCGAACGCGTCCGCCGCGAGGAGATGCACGTCGAGTTCGGCGGGAAATATTCCAACGCGGTCGAACTGCTCGAAACCGCCGAGCTCAACGACATCAACGACGGCGAGGTCGCCGTCCACGGTAAGGACTTCGAAGCCCTCGAGGTCGGCAGCGCAACCGACCTAGCGATTCACGTCCGGGTGGCCGGGCGGAAGATGAAGCCCGACTTCGACAGCATCCTGGAACGTCAGATACACCGTTACTGCAACGAGGCGATGGGCTTCATGCACACCGGCCAACGAGATCTGATCTGGTGCCGTATCAGCAAGGGCGCGTTTGACGCGGGTTTCCGTCTCGAGCACATCGGCACGATCCTGCACGCCAAGCTTCACGACGACTACGGCAGCATCGTGGACAAGGTCGCCGTGACGATTACCACCGACAGCGACGAAGTGGCCGCCCTGGTCGAGCGGGCCGGGCCTGTCTTTGCCACACGCGATGAGCGAGTCGCGGGCATGACCGACGAATCGGTGGACACGTTCTACTCCTGCACTCTGTGTCAGTCCTTTGCACCGAATCACGTCTGTATGATCACGCCCGAACGCCTAGGTCTGTGCGGGGCCTACAACTGGCTCGACGGCCAAGCCGCCTACGAGATCAACCCCACGGGCCACAACCAGCCTGTGGCCAAGGGCAAGTGCCTCGACGAGCAGACGGGCCAGTTCGAGGGAGTCAACCAGTTCGTCTACGAGAAATCGAACCGCACAGTTGAGAAGTTCAGCGCCTACAGCCTTATGCAGGACCCGATGACTTCATGCGGATGCTTCGAGTGCATTGTGGCTGTGGTCCCCGAGGCCAACGGCGTGATGGCTGTCAACCGTGAACATGCCGGCGAAACACCCATTGGAATGCCGTTTTCGACGCTGGCCGGCAGCGTAGGCGGCGGCGCGCAGACGCCGGGTTTCCTAGGCGTGGGACGGTTGTACCTGACCAGCCGGAAGTTCATAAGCGCCGAGGGAGGCCTGCCACGGCTGGTCTGGATGCCCAGGGAACTCAAGGAAGCGATGCGCGAGAAGCTCGAAAAGCGCGCCGAGGAAGTTGGCCTCGACGGATTCGTGGATAAGATTGCTGACGAAACCCAAGCCACCACCTCCGAGGAGCTTCTGGAACACCTGGCCAACGTGGACCACCCGGCGCTGAAGATGGATCCGTTGTTCTGAACGCAACAATTGGCCTAAGGGAGCCTTGCCATGGCACTGACAGGATTGGACATCTACAAGAAGCTGCCCAAGGAAAACTGCAAGGAATGCGGAGTGCCCACCTGCCTGGCCTTCGCGATGAAGGTGGCTGCGGGACAGGCGGGGCTCGACAGTTGCCCACGTCTTTCCGCCGAAGCCCAGGCGGAGCTGGGCGAGGCATCGGCGCCGCCGCAACGGCTAGTCAAGCTCGGGGCCGATCACAAGGCAATCGAGCTAGGCCAGGAAACCGTACTGTTCCGCCACGACGAGAGGTTCCACCATCCCACAGCCGTGGCGATGAAGGTTTCCGACGGGCTCGACCAAACCCAACTGCAGCAGGCGTGCGCCGACTTCAAGGTGCTGCAGTTCCTTCGGGTCGGCGAGACGATCCACCCGGACATGATCGCCCTGGTCAACGAGTCCGGATCTGCCGACGCCATGCAGTCGGCTGCGGAAACGGTCTACAATGAGCTCGGCGTCCCAATGGTCCTGCTGAGCGAAAAGACCGAGCCCCTCTCAGCCGTCGCGATGGGCCCGTTGTCGGGCGCCAGGCCGTTGCTGTTCTGTACCGGCGAAGCAACGACGGACGACATGGCGAAGCTGGCCAAGCAGACGGGCGCACCGCTGTGCGTCGCAGGCAACGCGGAGTCCGTCGCCGAGCGGGTGGAAGCCTTGGGCAAGGACGACGTCAAGGACGTGATGATCTCGCCCGGAAACGCGCCTACCGCGGAGGTGCTCGACTTTCTGACCCGCACCCGGCGAGCAGCCCTGAACAAGAAGTTCCGCGCCCTGGGTTGTCCGGTGCTGGTCTCGGCCGACGGCGAGGATAAGATCGCCGCCGCACTGGACGCCTGCACCTACGTCTGCAAGTACGCAGCCGTCGTCGTGACCGATGTGTGGGAGCCGGCTATGCTGCTACCGGTGCTGACATCGAGGCAGAATATCTATACCGACCCGCAGAAGCCCGTGCAGGTCGAGCCCAGGCTATACGAAATCGGCGACGTCACGCCGGTCAGCCCGCTGCTGGTCACAACGAACTTCTCGTTGAGCTACTACTCCGTCGAATCGGAAGTGGAGGCCGCCCGCGAACCGTGCCGGATTCTCGCCGTGGACACCGAGGGCACAAGCGTTCTGACAGCGTGGGCCGCTGACAAGTTCAACCCCGAGACCATCACCGAGGCGCTCAAGGCCACGGGCGCCCTCGATAAGGCTGAACACAACAAGGTCGTGATTCCCGGCCACGTTGCTGTCATCGCGGCACAACTGGCTGAGGAATCGGGCGCCAAGGTGCTGGTGGGCCCGAAGGAGGCCTCCGGAATCGGGCCTTATCTCAAGAACGACTGGAAGGCGGCATAAGGGGTCCGCAACTTCATGCCCGAACGCAAGGTTGACATTGAACCGGGTGCGACAGCCGAGAAATGCAAGGTCCTGTTCACTCCGAAAGGTGCGTCCGTAGAGGTGCCGCCCGGGACGACACTACTGGCGGCTGCGACGAAGGCTGGCGTGTTCGTCAACAGCGTCTGCGGTGGCGATGGCGTGTGCGGACGTTGTCGGGTGATCGTGCGTAAGGGCAAGGTCAGCGGTGGCAGCACGGAGTTCTTCTCGCGGGACGAAATCCGTCAGGGATACATCTTGGCCTGCCAGGGACACATAGCCTCCGACGTGGAGGTGGAAATTCCCCCGGAGACACGCCTAGCCAAGCCGCCTGAACGCGTCGAGGGCGAAGTGCCCAGCCTGACCGACGTGAGCTTGCTGGGCCGTGCCGGGATGCAATTGGCCCCACTGGTCACAAAAACCTATCTCCAACTGCCCGAGCCCAGCCTGGACAACAACATTGCTGACCTCCAGCGGCTCGAGCAGGCACTGCGCACAGCCACCGGGTTCGAGAAGTTTCAGATGGGCTTGAAGGTAACCCGCCGCCTGCCGGCGCTGCTGCGAGACTCGCAATGGCAAGTGACCGCGTTGACCGGCCATCGTGGGTGCCTGACGGAAATCCTCGATGTCGAAGAAGGCGACACGTCGCGGCGAAACTTCGGCATTGCAGCGGACGTTGGCACCACTACGGTGGTCTGCCACCTGGTCAATCTGCGCAACGGGCAGACGCTGGGCTGCGCGGCGAAGTACAATTCGCAGGCCCGCCTGGGTTCGGACGTCATCAGGCGCATCATCCACGCTTCGGCCAAGCCGGAAAACGAAGCAGCCCTTCGCGAGGCCATCCTCGCCGACCTGAATGAGCTGATCGACGAGTTGACGGCCAAGCACCATCTTGGCGGCACCGACGTGACGCTGATCTCTGCAGCGGGCAATACGACAATGATGCATCTCCTGCTGGGCTTGCCGGTCGAGAACATCCGCAAGGAGCCTTACATCGGCGGCGCGTACAGGGTGCCTCCCCTGCGGGCGGCGGAGGTAGGACTTAAGATCCACCCGCGTGGGCTGCTCTACTGCCTGCCTTGCGTAGCCGGCTTTGTCGGGGCGGACATCGTCGCCGGCATCCACGCTACCGGGCTGTCGCGCAGCGAGAACGTCCAAATGCTCATCGACATCGGGACAAACGGCGAGATCGTCGTTGGCAACAAGGACTTCCTCATCTGCGCCAGTGCCTCGGCAGGCCCAGCCTTCGAAGGCGCAGAATGCAGAAGCGGCATGCGGGCCACGCGCGGAGCAATCGACCACTTTCGCCTGCTGGATGCCAATCACGTGCTGCAGTATTCCACCGTCGGTTCCGAACCGCCCCTAGGCGTCTGCGGCACCGGATACGTGGACCTGCTGGCCGAGATGATCCGGGTCGGCCTGGTGGACAAGACGGGCCGTCTCGGCGCGGACGCTGCCACCGAACGGGTACGAAAGAACCGAACCGGCGAGGACGAGTACGTCGTCATTCACAAACAATCCACGGGCAACGAAAGCGATATCGTCATCACGCAGGGCGACGTAAACAACATCCTCCGTGCCAAGGGCGCAATCTTCGCCGCCGCCTCGGTGCTGCTCAAGGCGATCGACACCACGTTCGCCGACGTGGGCGAGATCATGGTGGCCGGTGCCTTCGGGAATTTCCTGAACGTCGAGGAGGCCGTGTTCATCGGTCTGCTGCCGGATATCGACCCCAAGGGAATGAAGTTCGTGGGCAACACCTCAATCGCTGGAGCCAAGCTGGCTGCGATGTCCCGTGACTGCTACGAGGAAATCTTCAGGATCGCGGACCGCACTACCTACTTCGAGTTGAGCACCGATCCGAACTTCATGGACGAGTTCGTCTCGGCGTGTTTTTTTCCGCACACCAACATCGAGATGTTCCCCAGCGTGATGGCCGAATTGCGCGTAAACCAGGAGAGATGACATGGCCGGCGTGACCATAGCGTTCAGCGGCAAAGGTGGCTCGGGCAAGACCACCCTCGCGGCGATGGTCCTGCGCGAACTTCTGCGCGCCGGCCGGACGCCCGTGCTGGCCGTAGACGCCGACCCGAACGCGACGCTCGCACTTGCGCTCGGCGTGTGCTCCGGCGAGACTATCGCGGACCTTCGGGACAAGATGGGCCAGGCCGCTCAACAACCCGGCGAGATCCCCAAAGAACGGCTGATGGACCAATGGCTGATCGAGCTGTTGAGCGAACAGAAGGGCTATGACCTGCTGACCATGGGCCGGCCGGAAGGCCCGAAATGCTACTGCTACGTCAACGCCCTGCTGCGACGGTACTTGAGCCTGCTGCGTGCCAACTATGCCTGCACGATCGTGGATTGCGAAGCCGGCATGGAATACCTCTCGCGCCTCACGGTGGACGAGATCGACGTCCTGGTGCTGGTGGCTGAGGACACCCCCGTCGGCCTGACCACTGCCGGGCGCATCGCCGCCCTAGCCGAGGCGCTGCCAGTGCGTGTCCACCGGCGGATCGTAGCGGTGAACAAGGTCCGCCAGGCCGAGACGGCTCGCGTCGGCTCGCCGCTCAAGTCTGTCATCGACAACGCTGACGCGATGGTGACGGTACCCTACGATGCCGATCTGGCCGAGCGATCGGCGCTAGGCGAGGCGATCAACGACGACGCCGGCCCACGCGCCCGTCCGACCATTGAACAACTCGTGAAGCTCTGCCTGAACCCTACAGAACAAACTGCCGCATTGGTTCAAAAGGAGAATGCATAATGGAAATCCCGGACGTTGCGGAAAAGTGGGCCGCCGGCATCAACACGGTGACCATCGGCGCCACGGCCGATGAAGGAGGCACGCGTACCAGCAAGGTCTTGCTCGGCGGCGCAACCGCCCTGCCCTTCCTGTCCTTCGAAGGATCGGTCGGCAATCGCCCCGCCATCGCGGTGGAGGTCTGGGACGGCGGCGCGGAGGCTTGGCCGGATCAGCTCAAGGACGTCTACGGAGATGCCCTCGCATCGCCGGGCGCGTGGGCCAAGAAGGCCGTCGAGTTCGGCGCGGAGATGATCTGTCTGCGCCTTATGGACGCCCATCCGGATGTCAGCGACCGCTCCGCAGACCAGTGTGCCGAAGCTGTGCGGGAGGTCCTCCAGGCCGTCGGCGTGCCGCTTATCATCTGGGGCTGCGGTGTGGACGAAAAGGACAACGATATCCTCCCAGCTGTGTCATCCGCTGCCCGAGGCGAGAATTGCCTTATCGGCACTGCCCGCGAGAAGAACTACCGCACGGTTGTGGCAGTCTGCGTCGCTGACAAGCACAAGCTCATAGCCGAAAGCCCCCTGGACATCAACATCGCCAAGCAGGTGAACATCCTGTGCTCGGATGCGGGTTTCCCGATCGAGGACGTCGTCATCTTCCCCACGACGGGCGCGCTGGGTTACGGCATCGAATACGTCTACAGCATCCAGGAGCGTGGCCGACTGGCAGGACTCAGCGGCGACAAGCTACTGGGCCAACCGGTTCTGTGCGACGTGGGTTTCGAAGCATGGCGGGCCAAGGAAGCGAAGAATCCGCCGTTCGATACCGTCACCGACGACAACCGCGACCAGTGGGGAATCATGTGGGAAGCAGCCACTGCCGCGGTCCTGCTGCAATCCGGGGTGGAACTGCTGGTAATGCGACACCCCAAGGCTATCGAATACGTAAGAGGCACGATCGACCGGCTCATGCCGGCCTGAGCCAACGGCTAAAGGAACCTGACATGTACGTGATCGGAGAACGTATCAACGGAATGTTCGCTGACGTGAAGCAGGCAATCCGGGACGAAAACGCCAAGGTCATCCAGGACCTCGCCCAGCGTCAGCTGGCCGCAGGAGCCAGCGCCCTTGACGTCAACGTTGGCCCGGCAGTCAGCGATGCGCAAGGCGCGATGATGTGGCTGGTCAAGACGGTCCGCGAAGTCACGGATGCACCGCTGGCGATCGACACCGCCAAGTGGGAAATCATGCGAGCCGTCATCCCGCAAGTGCCCGGAACGAAGATTCTAAACTCCACCAAGGCCGATCCGGAAATCGCGGCCGATTACGTGGCCTTGGCAGCCTCAAACGGCGCCGGACTGATCGGGCTGACCATCGATGCCGACGGCGTGCCCGGCAACGTCGATAAGCGCGTTGAGCTCGGTGCCCAACTGATCACCATCGCAATGGAAGGCGGGCTGGACATGGATCATTTGTTCATTGATCCGATCATTCTTCCGGTCAACGTCGCGCCGAAGAACCCAGGCCATTGCATGGAGGCGATTGCCCAGATCAAGGCCTTCGCGGACCCGCCGCCCCACCTGCTGCTGGGACTGTCCAACGTATCTCAACGATGCAATAACCGTGAACTGATCAATCGCACATACGTAGCAATGGCGATGGCCAAGGGGCTCGATGCAGCCATCATGGACCCTCTGGACACCGAACTGATGGACACGGCCATAACGTCCGAACTGCTGATGGAGAAGATGATCTACTGCGACTCGTACCTGGAGGCGGCTAGGCAGCACTAGCGCAGAGCAATGATGAACAAATGTCCAGGTCGGATGACGCCGCGCAATCTGGACAGCGTCGTAGTGCCTTGCCCCAATTGCGGCAGACTCGTGGAATTCTTCACAGACGAGCCCAAGCGCCGCTGCCGGTGCGGCAAGCTGCTGCTGCGCGAGGCGCTTCCCAAGTGCGCGGATTGGTGCCCCGCAGCGGCTCAATGCCTCGGTGAAGCGATAGACCTGCGTGAATTGCAGCAGCGTTTGGAGAAGATCAAGAACGATCCTCGGGCCAAGCGATGCCTCCAGAGCGTCCGGGAGCGACTGGCCCAGAAAGACAAAAAGGGCAAGACCTGAACACTGCCGGGAACACTCGTCGGCCGGGCGATCCCCTGCCCCAGCACAACCTCGAAACAGCCACGCATAAGGCTATCGAGGCGCTTCGTGATCAGCCGGACGAGCAGTTGGCCTACTTGGGGGCTAGACCCGCCGGCCACATATGGTGGCTGAGCGTATTGAACGAAGTGTTCCACGTGGACATCACCGGCGGGCAGGTCCGCACTGCGGACGGAATAGACGTCGGGCCGATGTGGCGCATCCTGGCCCTGCACTACCTGGACGTGCGGACCCGGATCGAAGTCGCCTCGCCGGAGATCACCTTCGCCAGTCTCGGATCTGCCCGAGCCTATGCGGACGTATACGAGGCGCGAGTGACCCGGCGACTGTGCGCGACTGTTGGGCGTGACGCCGCCTCTCTCGGCGCCGCGGCAGCTTCGATAGGAGCGCGGGCCGTCGAAGGCGGCGATGCCGCGTTCGAAGCGGCTGTGTTTCCCCGCGTCAGCGTGCGCCTGGTCTGGTACGCCGGCGACGACGAGTTTTCCCCCTCGGCAATTCTGCTCCTGCCGGGTAACATAGAGTCCTACTTCTGTGTCGAAGACATCGTCGTGATGTCCGAACGCCTTGTCTCGCGCCTCAGCGGCAAGTCTTTCTAGGCCGTTCGGCGCGTAGTGTTTTGCACGGGAATCGTAACGTCATGAGGCCCCTGTACATTGCGGGAACCCATAGAGACGCCGGCAAGACCACGCTGTCGGTGGGATTGCTGCACGCCTTCCGACGCAAAGGTCTGCGAGTCGGTTACACCAAGCCGTTGGGCCAACGCGTGAAGGATGACCACGGCGAGCCGATTCACGACGATGCCCTTGTGGTCTACCGTTCGATGGGTCAGTCGGACCTCGGCGCAGCCGCAATGGCGGTGCCGCTACCCCAAGGCCGCGTGGAAAGGGAGGTCTTCGACCTCCGCACGGATGAACTGCTGGCGAAGGTCAAGGAGACATTCGACGCGGTGGCTCGCGACAAGGACATTGTGCTTGTGGAGAGCATGGGACACGTCGCATTGGGTTCGTGCCTGGGGCTTTCGGCAGCCGAGGTTATTTGCGCCGTGAACGCCCGCGCCCTGCTCGTCTCCGGAGGGGGCATTGGGCGGGCCATCGACGACATTTCCCTCTGCGCGAACTTCCTTACCTCGCGCGGGGCTGACCTTCTTGGCGTGGTTATCAACAAGGTCTGGCCCGAGAAATACACGCGCGTCAAGCAGGCCGTCACGCAGGGATTGGCAAACTTGGGGATCAAGTCTTACGGCACAATCCCCTTCGAGGAGCAATTGTCCTGTCCGACGATGCGGCAGGTTCACGAGCTGGTGGGCGGCGAGTTGATCGGACGCAGCATGGACCTCGAAGGTCACGTCCAGAACACCATTGTCGCAGCCATGGAATCCAGCCACATGGTGCGCTATCTTGAGCCGGGCACGTTGGTGATCACGCCCGGTGATCGAGCGGACAATATCCTGGCCGCACTGAGCGCCAACATGCTCGGGGATACCCAACAGCCCATGCTGACCGGCTTGGTCCTGACGGGGGGCTTTCGCCCCAACGGGACGGTAATGCGGCTGGTCAACGATTCGGGCGTGCCGGTCATCCTGGTCAAGAACGACACCTACAGCGTTGCCAGCAAGTTCCGCGAGACGGTTTTCAAGATCACCCCCGACGATTCGGCAAAGATCGAAGCGGCCATCTGCCTGGCATCCGAGTACGTCGACATCGACGGGATCATCTCGGCACTGAGCGAATAGCCCCAAGCCTCCCCCGCAGCCCCGTTGTCAATCCCTCTAGGCCTTGGTGTCGCACCGGCCCGCGGGCAACTGCCGGACGAGCCGCGATTGGCCTTGACCTGCCCGGACCTGGCGATACATAGTGAAGGTCAGAAAGGGGATCGGCGTGGTCCGGCGCGAGCGGGGCGAGAGAAACACCTACATCTGCGACGTAAGCGTTCCGTTGGAATGGGAGCGGGAGTCTGCGCCGCGCGTCGTGCTGGCAGCTGGGCGCGACCCGGACCACGTGTCGCACGAAAAGGGCAACGCGGTTTTTTCGTTCTCCTTCAATACCCGCAAGGAGCGTAAGGACGCCGTCCGGAGAATCACCGAGGCCCTGGAAGGCCCCAGCCAGTATGCCAAGTTCAAGGTCTATCAGCTAAAGGACTGAAAACGGCTGCGCTCAGGGCTGGACCCGATCGCGCCAAGCATGTCGGGGATTTTTCTTGGGGCCAAGGTGAACCTTTTCCGAAGCCCGCGCATCTATCTATGCGGGCAAAGGGAGGTTTTCCCCTCTGTCTTAATTTTCTCTTGTCGGGCTGTTAGCGTATTGTTAGGCTTCGTTGCTCAGGCACGCGCCCCCATTGACCCGGGTC
>Ga0180433_10003148_pt1 | contig 24541 bp, 26 predicted proteins | sample SS_ome_8_FD_132980 | JGI IMG/M metagenome (GOLD analysis project Ga0180433, IMG submission 132980) | Hypersaline lake sediment archaeal communities from the Salton Sea, California, USA - SS_1_D_1 metaG | ecosystem: Environmental > Aquatic > Non-marine Saline and Alkaline > Hypersaline >... | reverse complement strand
CGGTACCGATATTCTCAACGGTGAATCGGTCAAACTGATGCGGGGAACCGTGCCATGCTGCGACCTGGTAGAGTATATTCGGATTCTCTGCGTCGAAGGTGCCTTTGTTGTAGACTGATTTTATTTGGGTGTTTTTCATCGGAACCCATGCCGTAACGCCATTGAAATGTTCATCGATAACAATGCCGTCATACGAGAATGTAGAATTTTCTCGTATTTTCTTCCTTAAAAAAACAAACAACGTATCTGCTGTTGTGAAGGGGACTCCCTCTCCTTCTTTTAATGGGACATATCTGTTATTATCTCTATATGTTCCTTTGGCCCAAGGGATAAAATCATTGTTGTATAACTTCCTTGCGCGTTTATCTTTTTTGGTGTCGAAGGGAGTTTTAATACTAAGATATACCTCCATCTGTTTGTCGCCGTAACCTTGGGCATACTCTTTCGTTTCTGTAAAAAAATTAGGTATCCAATTATCAAACTCGTCAAAGAATTTGTCCGTCCCATGATACACAACCAACGGATCCCCGTTCTCGTCTACTACTTTACTGTCGCCGAACCATCGCTTGAATTCAGGAGATTCTTGATTCAGCACCCCCTCACCCTGCATTTGTGCTGCTTGCTGCCCGGGCAGAAACAGCCGATCATACACGCCCCGTATCTCCGGGGAGAGGTCCCACCGTTCCCCGATGTAGGCAAATACTTTCCGTATCCACTCGGCAAACTTCTGGAAGACACTCCGAAGTTCTGCATTCGGGGCGTATCCTTCCTGTAAATATTTCTCGAAGTGTTTTGCGAACTTCTCTTCTGCCTCTCGGGTCCAGTTTCCCTCTTCTACTCCGGCCCATTTCTCGGCAGCCTCAAGGTCTTCAGCCATAAGTTCCTTCCGCCATACGTGGGCCATTTCATGCACGAAAGTAGAAAAGTCACTTGCCTTGGTCGCGTGGAACAGTGCCTTCGCGTCTTCGGTAAACTCAATAGCTCCCCTGCTCTCCTGCTTCAATACTCCCCTGGAACGGTCCTGTTCGGCGAATATCTGCGGTTGAAAGGTGTTTGCGAGATATTGGTCTCTGGTTACTCCCAGGGCGTCGGCCCGTAGTTGGATAAGCAGTGCAGCTCCTTCTACCTCTTCTTCTGCCAGCTGCGGCATATTATCCGCTATCCGCTGTTTAAACTCGTCTGAGAATATCAGCTCTCCCCTGGCTTGTACCCGTTCGTCAATCTTTGCTTCCCATTCGGGACGGGTCATCATCCACGGTTTCGGGTTCTTCTCTACTTCTACCTTAAACTTTTGGTCCCGTAAGAAATCAATCTCTCGCTGTTTCTTGATAAGCTCCGCTGTCAATACCGTTGGCTGGTCAGCATATTCTTCTTCAAGCCGCGCCTTCTCCGTCTCAAGGACACGTATCTCTTCGTATACGTCCATTCCTAAGCGAGCGTTTACTTCCTTTTTATCCTCAGGGGTAAGGTCCTGTGCTACTTCGTCGTATAGTTTTTCTACCTGTTCCCTCGGGCGGGAGTCTCTAAGCTCTCGCACGTTTACCGTCATAGCGTTTCCGACCAGGCCGGGAAGTCCGATCACGGCAAGCCCGGCAACAGAAGATTTAGCGGTTTCCATGATACGCGGTATTGCGTCCTGCCAGGCCCCCTCAAATTCCGTCCCGTGTACCTGGTTGTTTACTCGTTTTACCAGGTCCTCAGCTCCTATGCTGACTACTTCCTGCAGCACCTCTTCGCCGGTTTCTGTGGCAACGTTCATGCCGTAGGTAAGGGCTATACGCCCTGCAGTCGATTTGGTTACTTTATTAGCTGCTGTTTTTACAGCTTTTCCGATATTAGACCTTACAATCGATTCCAGGCCGGGCAGATTTGAGAGGATCTGATTTACCTGGATGGTCTCGATAAGGGCTGACAGAAACCCGCCGCCTAACGCGGCCCACTGTGCTATATTCGGGTCAACTCCCTCGTTCACCATGTCCATGAAAAAGTTCCCGCCTTCAACATGTAAGGTCTCCTCAGCGGTCCCCCAGGCCATACCGACGGAAAACCCTGCAATAGCGGCCCCCGGGACCGTTGCTATTTCTTCCGGAGCAAGGGTCAAAGGAGGGATCTGTCCTGCCGCCAGTGCTGCGCCTGCAAAAGAAGCGGCAAGTCCAGCGCCCTTCTGCGCGCCTTTCTTAATCCCCTGGAACATTGTCGGCCACATGGTTGCGGCCTGTCCAACTGCCCAGAGAAAGGGGTTTTCTGTTTCGCTCTCATAAAGCTTTTGCATTTCCCGGTCCAACTCCCGGACCTGTTCGAGCTTCTCTTCGCTTACCCCGTTCTGTACCATATCAAAGCCTAAACGTCCACGCTCGGTCACCAGCCGGCCGATCTCGTGCATACTCCCGAGATACTCCCGTGCTTCGGTGGCCTTCATCTTTGCGTATTCTCTGCCCGCGCCTTTACCGCCGTTCGCCATAACCTGCATGAGTGCTTCTACATTCTTATACGCGGTATCGAAGTCAATATCGGCAGCGTTGGAAAACGCCATGGCAACGTCTATACGCGCCCGCTCCTCTTTCGGGTCCGGCATGTCCTCGGTCTGCTTCCAGAGGTCGTACTCCCTTGTCCCCGGCTTCGGTACGTTGTTAAAAACAAACGGCTCGATCTCGGGCATAAGGCGGAACTGTCTTTGGCGGGTATAGTCCTCGCTTGGCTCTGGGAGATACTGTTCTATCTCCCCGGCGAGAGCTTCTTCTCTGGTGTATACATGTACGTCAGACATTAGCGCACCGGCCTCCAATTTCCTTCACGATCTAACACTTCATTACGGAGCTTTTTTTCATGTGTTCCTGGATACACAACAATATTTCTCTTTCGGATTCTTCCTTCGCTGGCAAGCTCTACCTCGGTGAACCAGTCATTATCCAGGTAATAGAGATTTCCTAAATCTGGATGGAGATATTTTCGCCCCGTCTGGTCCAGCCGTTCTATTTCATAGGGTATCCAGGTCATTTCACCCTGTACGGTCTCCGCAATCCATTGGTTATCTTCTCGATCGATAAGAATGGGCCGAACATCGTCATGATATAAAACGGGTTCATCTCTCCGCAATCGAGGGCGATCATCGTCTCGTCTGGTTTCGTTGTAATCCCATACCTGATACTCTGCGAGTATTTCGCGGACCGGCTCAAATCTATCCCGCTGTTCCTGATCCCATAAAATATAATTACCGTTCGATATAACTTCGTTTAATTCTTCAATACTGTGGTAATCAGCCGAGTCGCCGGTCGGGTCCTCTGCAATCTCCTTGGATTTCATGCCGACCATCCACTCTATTTTTTCTCGCTGAAACGGTAACAACATACTGTCCGCATATTCGCGTAATTCTTTGTCTACCGCTGCTCCTTTTTTCGGCTTTCCTTCCTGATCGTATATAATCTGATCCGCGCCTTCTAAAAACCGTTTCTTATAGATTCCAAGAGCAAGATCATCTCTTCCTAGAGAATCAAACTGCTTGAGTGCATATGATATTACCGGGTTCTCGTCCCGGTTCATATTCTTGTTGTATAGTGCCCGCGCGGTGCCATCTGAGAAAAAGCCCTCACCCTCTCCGTATTCAATGGCACGTTCTACAACGCTGGGATGTATGCCGTCATGGATCATTTCATGGATTTTCGCAACATATCGCTCTACTTCCTGATCCCGCATGTCTGCCCGGTCAAGCTGCTGCTGCTTCTTTGAACCTTCTATACGAGCAGTGAGCATGTTTTGTAGGCGAACGGCCCGTTCAGCATCCAGTCCATTTTCCCGTAAATTGTCTATGCCTTTATAGGTCAGCTCATAGGTCCTGAATAAATCAAGCCCCTTTCCCCACTGTTCATCCGCAATGCGTTCTCGCTCATCCAGTTTTCTTCCGTGCAGGTATTTCAGTTCTTTGATAATATCGTCTCGGTCGTCGGGCCTGAGGTCCGGTGCGAATTCATACGTGCCATCCTCATCGGTAGCAAGTAACGCACTAATGGTGTCGTCGTATCCTTCTTCCTCAGCGCTGGCCTTGATGGTCCGGTATGTTTTCTGCCGGTATACCTGGTACTGCGCCTCGTCCATGATCTGCATGGCTTCGGTTTCAGTGAACCATCCCTGATCTACTGCCCCCGGGAAAGCTTCTTCTCCTCCAGGCAACCGCCTGCTCCCTGTAGGAGCCATTTTTGCATGAGTATTATCGTCAATATATCCGCGCTTCCTGGCAAGATCTACGGAGATGAAAAACTCATGCCCGTCCTTGTCCTCAAGCCGCCAGCCCCGGGGGGTCGCCGCTACGACTTCAAAGTCTTCCCCCATAGCCCCGACAATGTCGTATTCTTGTATCTGTTTAAGCCGCTGCGCGTCATCCTGTGAGGTCACGCGCTGTCTGGTCCCTGGTTTCGTGCCATAGAGAATTTCTTCTACCTTGTCCAGGTCTTCGGCTTTCATCGCCTCATTAAGCTGCCACTGCAGGGATGCCCCCATGTGCGCCCCTTCTTTCTCGAAAGCAAGTGCGCCGACAGCATCGGAATATTTCAGGTCCAGCTTTTGCCACTGCTGTTCAAACATCTGCGTTGCGGGACCATTTAATTCTTCAGAATATTTCTTTTTCAACTCCTGCTTAAACTCATTATACAAATCACTATATTTTTCATATTCCGGGTCCCGCTGCCGTTCCCGCAGAAAGTCACGGAAAGCAATTTCTGCTCCGGTAGCCGCTTCGTTCGCCTTGACCACCGCACGGTTATACATATGCTTTTCAAGCATGCCGATGCCCTGCTGCGCGATATCTCCTACAAAGTTGAATATCTGATTCGCCATGTCGAGGCGGTTGATCTGCCGCTGTGATTCCATCTGCTGTGTGGCATAAAGCGGGTCGAACTGGTCCCGGTATTGGTTTTTTATAGGAGCAACCGGATCAACTGCCGGGAGATTCTTGTTCATGCTGGGTAATAGACTTGATCTGTATTGTGGTAATTTTGGCATAACAGCTCCTAATCGGGTCTCCCCGGGATTTTGCTTGGATCTGGTGGTGCAATATTGTACTGATCACGCAGGATGTCCGCTTCGCCAATCAGCCAGGAGGATTTTTCCAGAAAGTCACCAGCTTCTTTTTCTTTGATGCCCGCTTCATTTTCCAGCCAATCAGCCTGTTTATAGAGTCCTTTCTGTTCTGCCGTCAGCTGGTTATACATCGTTTTTCTTTCGCCTTCGATGTTCCCCCACATCGTGCCTATATCTTTTTGCGCCTCTTTAGTAGACCGCTGCGCTAATACCGTAGTAGTCGCAGAGTTGGTCTTGAACCCCGATGCTGCCGTCCCGACCCGCTGTTTAGCAATAATTGAAGAAAGCTGCTCTCGGATGTCGTCTTCCTTTGCGCGACCTATCTCCATCATGTTTTCTACTCTGGATTGAAAAATATCTTCTAGATCTTCAGCCTGCTCTCGGTACCCCTCGGCCTGTTCACGGTATCCTTCCGCGTAATCTTGCGCGATTCCTGCGTCAGTAATCAGGTCCTTTGCCTGCTGTTCATATGTGCGCGCGGTCTGAAGGTCTTGTTCCTTCTGTTTCGACTTCTGAATGGCAAATCCGATCCCGGTCAAAACTATGCTGGTTAAAAGTGATAAAACTCCTATCATGCCTAACCTCCGTGTACCCCTTCACGCACCGCGTACGCGAGGACCGTCATGGGGAGGGATTGGTCCTGCTTTATGACCAGTCTGGTATCGGTCTCGATCTGGTCGTTTATCTCGTGGGTGTAGTCCCCGGTGTACCACTCTGCTGTCGAGGCCACGTCCGAACCGGTTGTGAAAATGATATCCTCCGCCGTACTTTCCGAGGCGCCGATCTTGCCGCCTAAAGACTGATAAAACCGTATCTGCGCCTTATTCAGTCTGGAGTTTCCTAATAGCGGATTTAAGTTCATACTCTCAATCACCCCGTCATACTGTAACCCCGCGTGGATTTTGCAGTAATAACCATCAAGTGACATTGCCGTACATACTGCGGTGCCGGATGCGTGGTGCGCGCCATCAACGGTTATCGCGACAACCTCTCCTGCCAGATGCGCCACGTCACCTGATACAGAGGAATACACCCGTTCAAGCGTCCCTCCTGAGGTCCAGGTCGTGTAGTGGATAACATCTGATGTATCGATTAAAAACGTTGTGGTCCCTAAGTCTGTCATGGGAAACACACGGGAATTAAGCTCCGTTGTCCCTCCGACCCCTGTTATACGTACATAGCTGCCAAGGCCCCACCCTAAGGTCGCAAGGGCCGTGGTGGTCTCGATATAAATGTTCGGGGTTTCGACCACCTCACCGCCGGATGTGTAGGTAGTATGAAGGGTTGAATCTTCGCCATTTAGCTGAAAGGTATCGGTCGCGGCTCCTGCCACAGTGAAATGTCTCTCGTTTACCTCGGCCATGCCGCCGACATCATCGATGTATACCGTGTCTCCGTTGCTGAATCCATGCCCGGATGCGGTCACAACCGCCGGGTTTGCACGCGTTATATCTGTAATCGTTTTTGGTGTGTTAACGGTCAATGTAGATATCGTGTCACTCCCGCCGTCAATATACGCACCGCAATCTACATGGTGACATTCGGGCTGGGAATCACATATAAATGGTTTAAAATATTCTAAGCTCCGTTTGTCGTTTGTCCCTACCGTCCGCTTCACCGTCACCCATACTTCGTCCTCTTCGTCCCCGGGGATCACGGCAACGCTTTCAAATTCTCCATTGGTCACGATGTCGGACCAGGCCATTACTTCTGTTTCTCTGGACCTCGATAAAAGCGCAATTGTCCCGTCGTCCTTTACTACCCAGATCATAGGCCACGGTTCCCGCTGTACGGCAATATCAACTACATCCTTAAGTATATGCTCGGCAAGGTAGGTCATGGTCGGGGAGTTGTATGCGTCCTGGGTAGGATAGTATTCCCGTAGGATTCTGTTCCCCTCTTGGACAAACAGAATGCGCCCGTCAAACGGGACACCCTGAATCTTTGAGGATCCGAACTCGGTCACCCACCGGAACTTCATCGGGTTCGCCGGCGTGATATATCCGTCTACATTATCCATCAAAAGCCCTTCGCCTAAGAGGGTCCCTACCATCAGACCGCTGGGGTGGCTCTCTAACCACTGCACCTGCCTGCAGTCCCGGGAAGCTAAAATATAATTAAACGCCCCTCCGTCGGATGCGTCATAGGTAAAATTGCTCACTTCTCCGAGTTTGCTCCCCCAGATGTCCTGCGGATAGGTGGTATTTCCGCCGACATACATCCTGCTGCAATGATACGCAAGACACGTGGGATAGTTGTCTGTCACATTAAATGCGGAAGAATGAACAAATGCCCCGCTTGCCAGGGCCGTATTACTCGTCCATACCACCGCCGATATGGTCCAGGTGACGCTCGTTCCCGCACAGGTCAATAGCTGTGTTGGATAATCTTTATGAGCGCAATACAGCTTGTTCTCGATCTGTACGTACTTGATATCGAACACGTCTGCCACTCCCCAGGTCGCGGTCAGGTCGGTAACATGGGCGTGGTCCTTGTATATACTGACTTCTTCATCCCCGAACTCAAGAATAAACTTATTGTCCGCGTCCTTTACAAACGGTATCAAGCGTGTTGGATTACTCTGGTCATTCGTCCACGCGCACAAAATTGTCCCGGGACGGAACGTGGCACCGCCGGACAACCGGGTCACAAAATTCTTATAGGTCTCTACACCCTGGTAATAGACAGAGCTGTCAGTACGTCCCGCGTAGGTCGGTGAGAGTTCACCGTATCGAAAGTTGTTTTGCTTCGGATGCTGTATTCTCATCTGTTATCTACCCACAACGAATCGCCTTCGGAATCGACAAACCGTTCATCCTCTTCCGCGTACATGGCCTTACGCTTGTACAACTCCGCAAGGGCGTACATATCTTTTTCAACCTGGTCGGATTGCACCAGTTTCATGGCCGCCTTTGCCGCGAGCAGATAAGCAAAGTACACACAGAATGTCGGTGACCAGTCGTTCAACTCATCGTTCCTGAACGTGTATTTTAAGTAAGCATCCTCTAGGTCCGTGTAGATATACCGTTGCATGACCTTGTATTCTTCGCTCGGCAGCTCGTCATAGTCGTCGTCCATAAGCGTCTGTATTTTCAGGCAGTGCGGGTCCGTCGGGAGCTGGTATACATAGTCGTACCCGGTGTAATTATCAACGCCGGACGGCTGCACTAATACCTGTATATTGGTCGCGAACTGCCAGTCATGCTCGATCAGTGCCTCGTCCCTGGTTACATTCCAGATCGCGTCAAGGGCAAGACACTTGTCATTCTCATCGTCCGAAGACACCCGCTTAAGCCCTAGTTCGGTGAAACAGGAATTGAATATTTCTACCTTTGTCATAATAAATAAGGGCGGGGTTTCCCCCGCCCCGTCCTCTTACTTCTCGGATTCGATCCAAGACTTGAACGCAGCAGCGTCAGGCGCAAGGGCCGTAATCTGGTACGTAAGCTTCAAGTACCGCTTGTGCGAAATCGGCAACGGAACCTCGTGAAGTATAATCGCGTCGGAAATCGCCGCCATAGAAACGGAAGCGAATTCGAGCAGGTTGGTATACGTAGAGTTGTCCGGAGAATCCTGTAATATTACATACAGGTTCCCTGCCGTCGCGGTCACGCTTGCGGTGGAAGCTACTTTTACAACTAGCTGTGTGCCGCTCTGCGATACGTTCGTCACCTCAAAATCGATGTAGTACGCGCTGTCTGTCACGGTGTCCGAGGTGCTGACAGTCTTGGAGGTATCGAAAATATGATAAGCATCTCTCATGTCAGGCCCCCTTAGGTGACAACGGCTTCGGTATCAACGATCGCCTCGGAAAGGTGAACCGGAATACCACGGAAGTGAACTGTCGGACGGCCCCAGACGGTATCGATAGTATATTCGACATTCGTCTTGTCCTTGGCCGCGACATCCATTAATTTCTTGATCCGCTTGTTGACGTAGATCGTTGCGTTTCGTGCGGATTTCGGCATATTGATCGTGGCCTCAATCATGAGGTCCTCAACCGTACCGAAGGTGACGGCTCGTCCGATGTTTGCGATCCGCTGTACACAGTTGTTGTCACGGACTACCATTGCCACCTGGAACACAAACTGGGTTACCCACTTGTACAGGTCCTTGCTGTTCGCGCCGGTAACACGTTCTAAGCCTTTGTCGATCCTCTGAATCCCCATATTCGCGTCGCCGCGAGGGTATGCGAGGTGAACGGCATCGAGGCCGTGCTGTACGATGTAAATACTGGACTGTACGCTGGCAGTGGTCCCGCCTGCGTTGTAGACATTTGCTAAAGAAGAAACGTCGTACCGTACCTGCAGGCCGTTAGGCCGGTCGGGGTCGGTTGCGTGATTACCGTAGAAAAGAGCTGTCTCGATCGTCTGGGCATAGCCCTCGAGATGCAAGAGGTCCTCTTCGTATCGGTATTTCTTCTTATCTCGCTGGGTAGCGAGAATCCATTCGTCAATTTCACTTCTACCTTCAAGTCGGCAGATCGGTTCAGTGACCGCCTTGGTCTGCGCGGTTTCCGCGTCAATACCATCGTTGGCGGCACGCCAGTCGCCGGAAGGCAGCTTCGTCGCCTGCGTGTGAACGTGGTTCAAAGTGCCGTTCGCTTCACGCCACTTGAGGTCTTTCATCAAGGGCGAGCTTTCGGCAAGCACGTTCATGATATCGGCAACTTCATTGTTGAATACACGTGTTGCGAGTTCCGATAGCGTGTGCGCAGAACTTAATCCTAGCTCGGTAGCCATATGCGATTCTCCTTATAGTGGTTTAAGCAGTTCCATCCGGAAGTGATACTTCCATCCAGTCCTACTCCCATTTCCACTACAGGTCATGGAGAGCTAGGATTTCAGGTCGCCGTTAGGCTCCGTCAGGTCCTTTATGGGGCAACGCCCCTAATTTACCATTCAGCCTCTTTTAATCCCTTCATCGAGGGATAGAGTCTATCCAGGTTTACCCCGGTTGCCGTCCGCCCGTCGGACTTGAAAAACGCGTCTTCACGGTTCACTTCCCCGATCTTGGCAAACAGCTTTACAAACTCGGGTTCATTCCCGATTGTCGTATCTATCTTTTTAAGAAGCGGGTGGTTCTTTACCCCCTCCTCGGTTATTTCCTTATCACCGAACAACAGGCCATGCAGGGTCCGTCGGGCAAGCTCTACCTTCTCGTTGAACTTGTCGCCCCATTCGGTCCGAAGAGACTTGACCGCCTCTCCACGCGCGTCTTCAGCCTGTTTCTTCTGCGCCTCGGTCTGTTCTTTGGTCCTGTTGTAATCGTTTACTGCCTCCGCGTTAAAGAAATTCTGCATGGCAACAGCCTGCTCTTTGGTCAGCCCCGCTTCATGAGCGGCTTCTTTAAAACGTGTGGCAATCTCTTCGTCAACGTTCATATCCTCGGGCAGGTCCGCCGGCGCAAGCTCGTACTCGTCAGGAGATTCCGGCGGGGCCGGATAACTCGAGAGTTTTTCTTTCTGGTCTTTGTACGCTTTTGCTAACTCTCCAAAAGACCCTAAGGCGGCAATGTCCTCGTCTTTCTTGTACTCATCCGGGAGCTGTGCCATCCCGGCCCAAAATGTCGTTTCTTGTGTTTCCTGAGGCTTCGTGGCCTCCTGCGTTTCCTGTGCTTCAGGTTCCGTTTTTACAGGTTCCGTCTGGTCACTCATTCATTACTCCTTCAACGGGCACCCTGTGTTTAAGCATTCGCTTTAGTGTCCGTTTCGTCCGTAGACTTAAAATATTTCTAATCACCTGCGATCTGCGGTCCGGGGAACATATCCCCGCGTAGATCAGCAGCTGTACCGCATAGTTATGCCTCGTTACATCGTCCGGGCCCTCTAAGGGCCTGAACAATCCAAGGTCCATCAGGATACGGGTAAACACCCGCTCCCCCTGCTGGGAACCGCAGAGGACCTTGTTAAAATCCTCAATCAAGTCATTGTTCACCGGGATATAGTTCATACACTTTCCCCGGCCTGCTGCTCGATCTCAGACAACACGCTTGATTCATCCTTCGGGGACCCTAAGTCCTTAGTCGCCTTACCGACGGCCTGTAGCTGTTCCATCTGCTGCAGCATCTGCATCTGCTTCGCACGAGCTTCCCTGATCGCCTGGATCTCTTCGTCGTCCCTGATAATGTCCAGGTCCGCTCCAAAACTGTCAGCAAACTTCTTGACCAGTTCGTCGGTATTCAGAACATCAACCGCGTCGGGGAAAAGCTGGAACAATGGCGAGACATGCTCTAAAAAGTGCCGTGTCCCTTGTGTTTCGAACAGGCGTTTCTGTGCCTGTGACAACGGGCCGATATAGTCGATATCAAACACGCCTCCGGCTTCTACCAGCTCGGGAGGAGGTGGCGGCAAACGTCCAGCCTCATATTCTATGCTGATCATCCGATCGAACATTTGGTTGAAAATATTATGCAAGCTGGAAAGGACCGGCCCTAGCGCCGCTGCTTTCTCCCCCTGCTTCTCCATTATCTCTGTAGCAGTCATCGGCTTTTCCGACTGGGTCAGCATGAGAAAAAAGTCAGCCATAAAATGATTGCTGATCTGCTCCCGCTTGTCCTGTATGCCCTCTAATACCGCCTGCAAGTCGATAGTCTGCTGTATCGGCTTTACGTCAAGGATTGCCTCATCCTCGTAATAGTTCTTTGCTCCCGGTGCCAGGGAGAAGGCAGACTTATACTTTTTCGGCAGCCACATGGGCGGGGTCACCAGTTTCTGGGTCGCGATCCAGTACTGCTTTGCCGCGTCATTCAGCATCAATATATCAGGCAAGGCATTATGTGCCGGGCCGTAGCTGTACGAGGTATCCGGGATATCTCTCCACACACCCACGATATACGGCATGATGTTATATCCAGAAATAGCCTGTCCGCTCTCTTTCCGCCTGAGCAGCTTTTTATCCGGTCCGCTCTGGTCCTGTATGTAGACGGAACAATATTCTCTGTCTTGCGCTCCGGTCTTGTAATAGTCCTTGTCCGTGTTCGGGAACACGCAGTGGATAATGTCAAAGGTCTTGTCCGGGGTATTCTTTGCCGCATCCTTAACCGCGGCCGTCAGATCCTCTTCGTTAAAATACTGCACCATATTCCGTGCCTTCATCGGGAATTTTCGATGGACCGTATCACGCTCGTCGTACTGGTTCTTTTCGACGAATATCTCCCACGGGTTCGGAATGATAAACTTGATCTCTCCGGTATCTACCTTCTCGTCGATAAAAACCGTACTCATCGAAAGCCCGACTAAGTTTAAGAAAAACGCGGGTATCTTCTGGTAGAAATTGCTCCGGCTCTGGAAGAGATAGTAAAAATGCTCGTCCATGGCCTGCAGCCATTCCCGTACCGCCCGGGTATCGAGTTCGGGCCGCGAGGGAACGAACCGATACCACTTAATCGCCGAACTTGCCGTGTGCCCCTGCATTCCGTCAGCCATCATCTGCATAAACCCTAAAGGTGTTGAATCATAGATATTGGTGCCAACACGTTCGCCTACCATCTGGTCATCGTCCATAAACTCAAGGTGTGGCATGAGGTATTTTGCGATCTCGAGCCAGTCGTCCCCGAAGGTCTGCCGGGCATCTTCCATCTCGGACTGTCGCGTGTATATCTGTTTTGCTATCTCGTCAACTTGCATTCCTCAGCTCCTTGATCCGTCTCCAGTGCGCCGGTACATCGATCAGCTGGATCTTCTGCGGTTCGAAATTCGGTGCGATCTCTTTAAGCGGTTTCTTATGCATCTCCGCAGCCTTGATCAGCCGCCGCTTATAGTCCGTAATCTCCTGGTTCATCTCGTGAAATTTCTTCGTTAGCTCCTCGTCGCTGTTCCCTACCAGGACCTTACTTACCCATGACAGCCCATTGTGCGCGGTTACGATATGGGTAAAACGGGAATCCAGAAACCTATCGAGTTTGTCGATCTTCTCCTGTTTTTCCCAGTCGTACTTCCTCCATGCCTCGGCATCCTTCAGCACTGCTTCTAACGGCATATACGGAAGCTCAGTTACAATCGTCTTCGGTGAACAGTTGAATACCGGATACCCGCCTGACACCATGTCGATCCGCAACGCGCTCAACAGCCCTTTTTTGTGGTAGATCAGGGCTATTGAGGTCTGTTGTCCGTCCACGTCGACAACGTTCTTTCCCTCTTCTTCTTTCCGCCAGTCCTCTGTTTTCCATTCCCCGTCCTCATAGTAGTACCGCAGGAACCGGTCTCCGCACATATCGCAGCCGACCAGGTAGATCGGTGCAAACCCCATAAACACGCTGAAAATCAACTGCGTGGTCAGGGCGGTTGCAAACGGCATGGTCTCAAGCTGCAGGAAGTCATACGCCATTCCTAAAAACTGGTTGAACTCGTTCCCGCCTTTAAGCCGGTACGCGTAGATCGGACCCTTCCACGCGTCGATGATCTCATTCGGTACACCCGGGTGTACAATGAGTGTAGTCCGGTCATATTTGTACTCATCTACCTTAAACATTCTCGGGTGTGTCTTCGCGTCGAACACTACACAGAAATCAGGGTATATGCCGTGGTAGTAGCAGGTAGAAATCTGGGAAGAGGAACAAACGATTATTCCCTTGTCTTTCTCCTGCCACTGCCGCAACAAATCCCATGATTCGTCTAAGGTCTCACCGCTGCCGATAATGACCGCGCTCCCGATACGTTTTCCATTAGCGAACGGTAAATCAAAGATGGTCTTCCCGTACCGCTCCTTAAAATAGATATAGTTCTCAAAACTGTTCTTCACATGGCTCGGGACCATGTTTATTTTCACATTCTCTGCGAACAGGTCGCTGTCGTTTGGTAGATCTTCTACTCTCATGTGCTCCTCATTACTTCCGCCGGATCGTACTCTAAGTCGTTCCGTACGTTCCGGTAAATATCGATTTCCGTCTCAGGCCGATGGATCGGCTTGAACAGTTTCACCATCACATACTGTAAGGCATCGTGTACGTGGGAATATTTGTTCTTCACCACGTTCGGCAAGTATTCGCCGACAATGCTCTTGTTCTCCGGATAGTGATAACCGCCTAAAAACCCGTTAATCAGCCGTGTACACCTCGGGTCAATCAGTATTCCGTTAATACGGGCAAGCTGTTGGTCAACGCTCTCTACCCTGGCCCGGAAGTTCTGCTCACTCGGCTGTACGACAATACCGCACTGCTCGTACTGCAGGTCCTTGTTACTCGTAAACCCGCCGGAGGCCTTGCTGTACTTGTTCTCGCCGGCTGGGTCTCCGTAATGGACCACTTCTTGACAACCCGGGAACATCCGGACCATTGCCTGGTTGACCTCATTCGTAAAGTCGACAATGCCTAAGTTCTCGGTGTGGAACTCCGCAAGTACCTGAACCTGCTGTGCCGTGGGGATCTGTACCACGATAGCGGCAGGGCTGTTCCCGCTGTTATCCCAGCCCACATATAACGGCAGACCTGAATACAACAGAGGTTCTTCGGCAACATGTATACGCCTATTAAAGTTCGCGTATACCTGCTTCCCCTGGACCAGCATTCCCGGTTTCCCTTCAACGTACATCTCGATCCAGTCCGGATTGTCCCGGTAGTCCTTCCTCAGGTCGTCGTAGTATCCTTCTCTTAAGTTCGGGGCGTTCTCGTATGGTGGCTGCCAGAACCCTATATGCCCCTCTAAGGGTTCTTTCGATGAGACCGGCCCCGGGGGCGGCTCGATCCATGCGAACTGATAATACGTAGGATGCTCAACGTCCGGCGGGTTCGTGGTCTCGATCCCATACCGCACCGGGCACCGTTTCGGAAACCGCCCGATCCTGTTCTTAAGCATCCGCTTGATCTCGTCCGCAACCTCGATAGACTCATCGATCCAGTAACCAGTCAGGTCTAAGGACTTAAACTTCTTCATGTCCTGCGCGCTGTCACAGGACCTGAACAATATTTCTACCTCCCAGTGGAGGTTCTCGTCCTCATCTCCTCCGCGGATGAAATATTCCTTGTCCGCCTTCTTGTACTCGCCGTGCGGGAACCACTCAAGCAAGGTGCGTTCCGTCGTGTCGGTCAGCTCCCGGTAGCTGTTCCTGACGACGACCCACCGGGTCTTGGTAATCCCGTATTTTTTCGCAAGGTAATACGGGATGTAGTAGCATATTTCCCACGCCGCTGCCGAGGTCTTTCCACTACCGACCGGGCCGACCACACACTTAAATGGAGCGGTACTCTTGTGGAATGCCTCAAGGGTGGGAATTGCTTCATAGTCAAGCTCAGTCACGTCTACCCATAAGCTCGTATGACTCTTCCCTGGAATATCCGTTCTCCTTGTAGATCGTCCAGATCAGATCGTCATAGCTCATCTTCTTGCCGTTGTAGAAATACTTGCTCTTCGTCATGTCGTCTTTCTCTTTGACAAGCCCTACGGTCACCTTCCCGACTCCCGGGAGTTTGAACGTTACATTTTCGTATTTCCTCCCCCTGCTTCCCCCGCCCGATGCACCGAACCCGGCCCGCGCAATTGCAAGTGTTCTATTTTCCCCCGATCCCTGTCGGAAGTTCCCGGTTACCGTCCGCTGTGTTTCCATAATTCCTGCCATAAAAATCCTCCGTGCATAAAAAAAACAGCCCGTTACGGCTGTTCGATTTGATCAAGTACCTGCTTGTACTCTCGCCACTGTCCTATGTCTCTCCACTTCTGCGCCGATACCGGAAACACTCCTACGACCCAGCCTGCTTTCTGCACTGTCGTGATAAACTCCGTAAAATCATACGGTCCGTCCGGGATCAACTCGAGGACCTCGGGGCTGACCACATACAACCCTGTGTTCGCGATATAGTCCAGCTGCGGCTTCTCCTCGATGCACCGCAATATCCCGTCCTCCAAGATACAGCTCCCGTACGGGATAATGTTCGTCACCGTTGCCCCTACAACGGTAATCGCATAGCCATTCATCCTGTGATGGTCAACCAGCTGCGCATAATCACAATCCACCATGATATCGCAGTTTGTTACGATAAAATCATCGTGGACGTCGATCAGCTTCAATCCGCCCGCGGTCCCTAAAGGTTCCGGCTCTTCGACAAACTCATAGTCCCTATCATGTAAAAACGCCCGTATTACTCCCGCCTTGTAATTGGTTGTGATAATAATCCGCTGCGTTCCCGCCTGCTCGAACCGTTCGGTGATATGCTCAATGATCGTTTTCCCGCCCACCGGGATCAACGGTTTCGGCAGTACATCGGTAAAAGGTTTTAACCGGCTCCCCTTACCGCCGGCCATAATCACCACCGGACACTGCAAATTAAAACTGTCTTGCGTGTAGTAATCAACCAGCTTGCCCTTCTCTATTACCGGAATGACTTCATACTCACCCAGGAGTTTTTTTGCCTTCTTCTCCTCGCCAGGAGCAACCGTGACCGGGTCCGCTTTGTACACAATAAGATTATCCAACGTCATGCCTGATAGTATTTGCCTGCGCAGGTCCCCTTCGGTAATCAGCCCTAGGAAATTATCGTTTCCCATGACAAACAAAAAACGCTGACCGTTGTCGTCCATCATCTTCATTGCGGCCCGTATCGTAATATTAGGACCACAGGTCACAAAACGTTTTCTGTCTATGTTCATAGTTTTCTATCACTTCAATGATCTTGTCCACCGCTCCGCCATGGTAGTACTCATCGTCGTACTCAAACTCCTCGGTCATGCAGTAAGCTATCGCAAGACTGATCTGGTCCCGGTCCGGTTCTACGTTGATGATGGACCGTCCCATGATCCGCCCTTTCTGTCGATCGCCGATGTTTATCGTCGGCGTCTGTACGTGCGGTGCTTCGATGATCCCCGCCGAACTGTTCCCGATGATAAACGCAGCTTTTCGCAGCGCGTCAGTAAACTGATCCCCGAGATTATCGGGCCAGATAAACCGTACATCGTCCCTCGATTCAGTTACTTCGACCAACAGGTCCTTAAAATCCTCACCCGTATGCTCGTTGTATACCGCTATTGCGTACGGGGTCGCCTCCGGTGTGTATGTTTCCTCTTCCCGGTCAAACCGTAAACATCCCACTGTATATATTCGATCTGGATGTTCTCCCAGTTGCATGACCCGCATTGCGTATTCTAAGTGCGCCACAAAATGCAGGTGGCTTAGTTTAGTGATACAATGCCGATAGCCGTCGTCAAGGCTCCCGTCTGTGCGTTCACCACCGTGTATATGAGCAATCGGTATGCCCCGTTTATACGCTTCGATTGCTGCCATAAGTATTTCATAACGGTCTCCTAATAGGACTACCATATCCCACCAGCGGAAATCGAAAACCGGGTATAAAGCCACGCCCTTAACAACATCCCACCCTGACTTCTCGATCAACGGCTTCAAGTGGTAGTAATCAGCACGGGAACCGGTTATGATTACTGGATTCATTCGATCTCCCTTACTGCATTGACAATCAATTCGAATGTCTCAGGCTCTGTACTCATATGATGGTCCGGTCCCTGCTGAGTACAGTCAAGGGTTAAATGCCGTTCATAGTAATCGATCCAACCGGCAAGCCTTATAGGGACTGCAATCCCTACCGTGTGGTCTGATACTCCGTCCCATCCCCTAAGATCATCCCGCTCAAAGTATTCTTCTGCGGGGGCCGGATACTTAGAAACGCAAAATAATTTCTTGTAGTCGGTATCTATCAACAAACTCTCCGCTGCCCTTTCTTCTGATGGACATGACAACCCGGTTGACATCAGCACTTTGTGTTTGAGCTCGTTGAGCCTGTGCAGGTAATTGAAGTTCAACGCCTGCCTGCTGCCGACCTTGATATACGGTACACCCAATTCGATAAGTAATTTAGCATCTAGTATGTCTTCCGGTGTCGCAGCGAAGTCTATGCCTATTGTTTTACAGTGATCGGATATCTTGATAAAATCTTCTGCATCTAACATGCATTTTCCAAGTACTACTTGCAATTCAGCGTATTTCGTGGTCAGGATGTCCGGTATGAACAGATTGTCCATGTCGTACATCTGGAACTTGATACAGTCCGCGCCTGCCTCTTTCGCAGCATCACACAACTTAAACGCTGTGTCCAGATCTCCGTTATGATTGATCCCCGCTTCCGCTATGATATACACTACACGGCCCTCGCCGGAACGCCGTAATACGTCCCCTTCTCTGTAATGTCCTTCGTCACTACCGCACCTGCTCCTATGATGGTATCGTCACATATCCAGATTCCCCGGCAGATCACTGCGCCCGGGCCGATCTGGACCCGCTGTCCTATATTGCAATCTCCCATGACCATGGCCCCGGGAGAGATTATTGTCTGATCTCCTATCCTGCAATCGTGCTCAACAATGGCTCCGGTGTTGATGATGCAGTTTACGCCGATAACCGTTCCTACTTGGACAATAGCCTGCCGACCGATAAGCGTTCCCGCCTTTGCCGTTCCAAGACAAACCCCGCCGGAAAGTACCGGGAAGATCCCTCTCTCATGAAGCTCTCCCCACAGTTCTATCCTCCGCTGTAGATTGCCTATCCCAATGAATAGGCTCGTATAACAGTCAAACTTGTTCGTTTCAAGTAGAATAATTTCCCGATATTGTTTCGTCTCAGCCGCAATAGACTTACACACATGTGCGTGTCCTCCGGCACCGAATATCGTTAAGATCATTCTTTCTCTATTTTCTGTGGCTTGTACACAATCCCGCCTTCAACCTTGTGTTCCTGCTTATCGCTCCAGCCGAACCGATTTTTCATGTTCATATACCAGAGAACGTGATTAAACTTACTATTCCATAATTCTTCACGCCCCATTCGCAACCACCACGCCTCACTAAGCTCAATTCCCTTTTTTACGGCTTCTACAAACTTCGGCTTCCGTTCATCTTTTTGCCATTTAGACAGTGTGGCCCTCGAAACCTCAAGGTCTGCGGCAACTTCAGCTAAAGAAGCTCCTTCGGCCATGAGTTCTATAACTCTGTCTGGCATTTCCTTAGTATACTTGCTTGGTCTCCCCATTCTTTAAACCTTCATTCGTGTATTTTCTTGGCCTTCCGGCAGGCATTTTTATACCCCTCTACTATATCCCTTGGAGCCTCCATTATCTCTAATATAAGATATTTGAAAATAATCAGATTTTTTTTGTATTTTCTCTCGACAAACCTAAGCGAATGGGATATACTAAAATCATGAGAGGTGCTAAGATGAAAACAAGGTACAGCAATTGCAAGTGTGGGGAGACGGCGTTTGACGAAAAGCTTTTCCGCGTCGTAGAGGAGAGCGGAAAGATCGTACTTCGGAAGCAGTATCGGTGTAGGAATTGTCAAAGATTGTTGAATACAAGGGCAAATGAAAGTTTCGCAAAGATGGAGGAAGAAAGATGAAGACAGTAACAAAAGAAATTAAATGGAACATTAGAGACGGACGAGAAATGACCTGTAAAATCGAAGTTGTACGGAATCATGTAACATCCGAAAGAATTAACCTTGACGGCGATATCTCATATGTAGATGTTGATCGGGTTGAAGGCTCCGAAAACTTGACCTGCATACTTGACGGTGATGTAATCACAACCGGCAGGTGTGCGCAGAAATTGCAGACTCCAGCTAATGGAGCAGTCGGACACATCGGCAAAAAGGTTGGATTAACAGCCGAAAATTTTGAAAAAGTTGAAACTACTTTGCGGGAAGCGATTGCCGAAGCAGAAGCGACCCCCGAAATAGCCGCCGCCATAGAACGAAAAACCGCAAGAATTGAAGCTGCAAACAAAGCGGACAAAGAATATGCCGAACATACCCGCAGAATGGAACGGGCAATGAACGGCGGAACATACTAAGGAGGATGAAATGAACTGGACAAAAAGATCTTATGATGCCCTGTATGTATGGGCGGAGGGTAAGCAAGAGGAGGCAAAAAAGCATCTACCGGCCGAAATCGTAGAGCGATTAGAAAGGGGCGACAATCTCGGCGAATGGTACAAGCTCACCAAAGAGGCAGCGGAAGCCATCGGAGTAGAAGCAGTCGAACAATCCGCCAATGAGGCGGAGGCGGAATTATCCGCTATAGCTGCAACCCTCGGTCGAAAAGGCGGGCATTCGACAAGCGATAAAAAAGCCGCCGCCTCCCGGGAAAACGGCAAGAAAGGTGGAAGGCCGAAGAAGGAGCGGGGCTAATCACCCCGCTTTTTTATTCCCCTATCCAGTCGAGAATTTTCCCTGAATCTGATAGATATGCCTTGCTTCCGATCTCGGTGTCCCCAGGGCGGGGCACAATGAGGGCGGTCACCTCAGGCAGATAGCCCATTTTCCATCCGCCCTCGTAGATACGCTGTACAAAGTCTATGTCATTGTTCTTGTTCCACTCTTTGCGCCAGCTATCGGGGTTGTATCTGAGACCGATTTCAGCTTTGTAGAGCCAGGTCTGCGTCCCGCCGGCCCCGAAGTCTCCCTGCTCAATCACCGTAATTCCTGACTTTTCGACCCGTTCGTAAGCTGAGGACACAAAATCGTAGTCTCCGTTCTCGGCAAATAGCAGCAGGTCCTCAAGGTGTGAAGGAAACCACATATCATCGTCATCAATCCGGGCGATCCATTCACCCCTGCAGAGGTCCAGGGCGGCGTTGGCGGCCCAGGTAGGACCCATGAGCCACCAGTACATTGCTTTTTCCTCTGCCGTCCAGTCAGCATACTCCGGGGGCTTCCGTCCTTCCCTGCTCTCCAGGTTGTAATAGCGGACCCGGGGGTCATGATAGCTGTTTACTATGTCTTCCGTGTTGTCCGTGCAGCAGTCACCCATGATGATAAACTCGAAATTCTTATAGGTTTGTGCGAGGACCGAGGGTAAAGCACGGTCCTTAAGTATTTCAGCACGGTTGTAAGTGGGGCAGTATACAGATATCACGTCTCCTCCCCCCGGTGCTTCAATGGCCGGTATTTTCCCGTCAATGCGCCCCTTAGCTCGTCTTTCGTCACCTTCCGGTCTACGACGGCATAGTGCATGTCAAGCCCGAGTTCCTTAAACTTCGCCTCAATCGAGGGTGAAACCAGGTCGTATTTCATGTGGGGTGAGACCCCGGCAACGGGTACGGCACCACCACAGAGCGGACAGTACCTTTCCACTTGATCCCAAAACTCATAACCGGTACGTTTTCTCCACCAGCCAGGTGTAATGTCCCAGCCTCCCGGACCCTCGAAAAGAATATCTTGAGCAGCAGCCACCTCACAGAAAAATGCTCCCTTAGGGTTAATCGATGCACTCCATCGATTTTGGTATGGACAATCATGTATCAACCTCCACATTAAAACTTCATCATCGATCATGTCTTTCGCGGCAAGCAGCAACGGATGATGTACGTTTTTCTCGGACTTGTGGTCGTTTTTGAGCATGTGGCCCTCGTCCTGGTAGAACGTGTCGAGGATGATGTCCTCGTACTGTTTCCACCGTGCCATATTGGTCCACAGTCCCCGCCGCTCCTTTGGTATGTACTCCCGGTAAATCTTGAGTATTTCCGGGAACTGCGGGTGTAGGGTCGGTTCTCCGCCCATGATCCCTACGATTCCTGTATACCCTTCGAGGCTTTTCAGGCAGGTCTCGAACAGGTCCAGGTCCATGTGATACTTGTTCCGCTGATGTCCCGCATGTCGGGTGCAGGCGGCACAGCTCATGTTACAGTGGTTCGTGATCTCCACCTGTATGGTAGTCATTAAGTCAATCGGTTTCAAAATCTTCTCCTACTCTAAACTTTGGTTTCAGATTCGGGGCCTTGCCCTCGAACAGCCTGTGATCGGTCCATTTATCGAGGACCTCGTAAAACTCTTTCCTGCTCATCTGGTAATAGTCCAAGTAGACTTTCTCATACTCTTTCGGGTATTCCCCGTCATACCGCTGCACCGATGGGATCAGGTCTTTCCGTTTTCCCCGGAAGCTCCGTATGATATGCCCCGCGTCCTGCAGCGCACGCCCGAAGCCGAATTTCACGTAGGCAAGGTACATGTGCAGTGGGTATAGTGCCTGGTCGTTCTGTGCGTGCTGCGTAAAGGTCCCGCTGTTCCGGCCCCCGGATTTCAGCCCGTAGTATTTCTCCGCGATCTCCCGGTGGTCCTGTGCGTCCCAGTCGTGGAAATAGGACCAGTGGGTGACATAAAATCGTGATACGTCAGCAGGATAGGTGAAGTAGTACAGGCGTTGTGGACTATCATCGATCGTGGCAAGCACCTTGTCGTGTCCGCCCTCGAGGTAGATCCGTTTCTGATATTCGACATCGACCCGGGGTTCGTATCTCGTTTCATCACTTCCTCCGTCTTCTACTTCTCCGTCCTCTCCGTACATGATCAAGGGGATTCCTTTCTCCTGCGCCACCCGGAATACCGCCGTATGGATCGCTACGAGCCACCCCCAGTACGGGAACCCCATTTCGATAAAGCCGTGTTTATTCATCTGCCGCATTGTCTCAGCCGGTACGTTTACCTGTACATGATTGATGTTCGCGGCTTCGAGAAAGTTCTGCAGGTTCCGGTTTCCTATGTCCCGGGCAAGCGGCGGGGCAATGGTCACCCCGGTGACATCCGCTCCGTACTTGTTTTTGAGGAAGTGAAACGCATGAGTCCCGTCCTTTCCTCCGCTCATCGGCACAAGGATATGATTGTCGTACTTCCACAAGAGGTCCCGCAGCTGGTCCTCCCGCTCCTCCCAGTTAAGCGTCTGTTTCTCCTCGGCCCATTGGCATGCGTTACACAAGCCTCTCTCGTCGAATGTCACCCGGTTCCTGGTACTCATGTTCAAACAGTTCTTGCAATAGGTTACTTTCATTTACCCTCCATCTCTGTGTATATGTAACAATCTTTGCAAAGCGGGTGCGAGTAATCACCGTTTCTGATCCTCTCCCGCCATGATTCCATCTCTGCACCCTGCCAGATTTCCTGCAGGGTGTTCTTTCTCACATCCCCGACAATCATCATGTTGTCGTAGTCCCTGCAGCACGCGGATACTGTACCGTCCCAGTTGATTGACAGCTTGTTAAATACCTCGTGGCAGTCCCGATTCGGGGTCAGTCCTTCGTAAGGGGGGAGCATGGTTTTGCCGATATTTACTTCATCAGAACACTCTTCAGCTATGTTTTTAAAGTACTGTATTTCTGTAGCCGTTGCCCTATCATACGTTGTCCCTATAATTACATAGCTATTACCATCAACCATACGCCTCTGTGCATTCCTCAAAACAGTATAAAACGCATCACGACCACGCCATTTACAATAATCTTTCGGATTTAATCCCTGCAATGAAAACTTAATGCTATCAATATATTCCCATGAACAGTCCTGCAACCCGTTTGTGTTTAAGTGTATTTTGATCCCTGCCTCTGCACAGAGTATAATCATCCATCCCATATTGGGGTGGAGGGTCGGTTCACCCCACCGGATAAACCTCACTGGTGTTTTATGTTTTTCAATTTCTTCGTGTATTTTCAGAAAAACATCCGGCCTCATAAACCCGGTCTTCCGCTTCATCTTCCCGGTCCCTACCGGACACATCCTGCACTCCATATTGCATGCGTTCGTCACCTCGATGTCGATCATCCGGGGAAACGGTATCGGTTCGTCAAGGGTATTACACTGTCTGTAGATATCTTTGAAGGGATTCTCCATTCATTCTTCTCCTCATCTCTTTTTCTGCGGCCTTGAAGTCTTTTGCGGTATCGATATCTATGCACGGTGCCTCTACCGGGACCCCGCTAAAACTCCGCGCCACTTCAAAATATTTCCATAAATTCACGTATACCGCCCCGTTCGGCTTCCCGTCTGTCACGGTATAGGCGTTCCCGATTTCCAGGCACATATCAATCATCCACTGTTCCCGGCACACTCCGGTCGGCTGCAGTAGTACAATCAAGTCCGGTATCATGTTGGTGTAGGTATTCCACTCCCATACTGCATGCAGGACAAAGTCTGCCGATGGTGCCGAACCGGTGAGCATCGGGGGCCGGCGGACATTAAAAACCCCCTCCATGTTGTAGGTCACCGTTTCTATGTCACTGGTAAAAATAATATCGGTGATATACGGGTTGTTCCGTGCCTGATAGATCGACCATTCCGACAGCTCCATTCCGCAGAAATCCATACGGTTTTTCCCGGGCAACCGGCGGCTTATGACCTTCGCCGGGATAATAGCTACCGTCCGTTCATGCATGTTGCCAAATCCCAATAGTATGCCTCCTTCGCGTAACGGTCTTTTCGCTCCTTCCAGTATTCGCAATAGATTGCGGAGCGTACAACTTCCATGTAGGCTTCAAGGCTATAACCTGCGGGAGCGACCCCGAGCCACATCCACGCTTCCTGTACAAAATCCTCCTGGACCTCCGGCTTCCTGGAATATTCTTTCGCACACTGAATAATCCGTTGCCGTAGCTCTGTGTTTTTGTAAAGTCGCATAAACTCATCACCGCTCATTCCCCCTCCCTACATGTACATACCAGTCCCCGTGGGCTAACACAATTACGTTTTCCAGCAGTTCATTCACCGCCT
>Ga0180433_10003146_pt1 | contig 24546 bp, 28 predicted proteins | sample SS_ome_8_FD_132980 | JGI IMG/M metagenome (GOLD analysis project Ga0180433, IMG submission 132980) | Hypersaline lake sediment archaeal communities from the Salton Sea, California, USA - SS_1_D_1 metaG | ecosystem: Environmental > Aquatic > Non-marine Saline and Alkaline > Hypersaline >... | reverse complement strand
TGTGGCAACCACGTCACACACAAGATCATCCCCCGCTTCTCGGACCACCCTGAGACTCTCTCCCACCTCAGTAGGCGTCCACTCCGGACGGTAGGGATCTTCCTCCGTGCCCGCTCCCTCTTTAGGAATCGAATACCTCATCTTTATCATGGATGCACCTGTACCCAACCCGTGTTGGTCCCCCATTTGTAAATTATATCAGAATCCACGTTCATTTGCGCGGTGGGACTGGCCCCGCAAAAATAGGAAAGCCGAACACTGGCCAAGGAAACGGGGCTATAAGCGGCATCAACGACCTCCGCGATCAACTCCCACTTGTCCCCAACCTTCCCCAACCACCTGACCAGATTATTTGGACCGCGCTCTATCCGAAGCCCTCCAGTAGTGAATGTGGACTCATCCAGCACCAGTATGCCTATGGTAGTAAATCCGGGGACTTTGTAGGCCCGATATTGCAACACCCCGGCAAAGGTCTTTTCAAGTTGTAGACGAACATTGACTGGCACCGTAAAATTCACGGCCAACTGCATGTAGCTGTTAGCTATGCCAGCCGGTGCGAACACCACGTTTTGGGCATCTACCTGGAAGGCAAACTCCGCGTCAACCGGCTCCGCCAACCGGCTCAAAGTGGCAAGGCTGGAGGTTGGCTCCCCGGAAGGCACGTTCCAATTCAAGAGGCTATTGGCAGCATTGAGGTAGCCTTTGGCGTCCACCTTAGTCCAGGAAGGGAGGGCCGGATTGGTAAAGTCATCAAACCACTCCGAATCCCAATGCGTGAAAGCGTACCATGCTCCGGTCCCCGGAAGGTAGTCGGCAAAGAACTGCTCCGCAATGTTGAGCATCTCCGGGGTTATAGCTGTCCGTAGCACCTCATCAAAGAAAAGGCCGATGGTACGATAGGACCACTTTTCTCCTTGCCTCCCATCCACCACGTAGTCAATCGTGTTCCAGGGACCGTCCCAATTATTGAGCGTGATGGCATCACCGCTCACGGAGGTCCGGTCCAGCCGGTCAGACTCCAGCATATCGTAGCCGAACTCATGGATGAGGGGAGTAGTCCTGAAATTCCCCTCCGCAAACCTGAGCACCCCGTCAATGGTCCCCCGGATCTTGAAAAGGGCCACCGCCTCCGCGATGAGGAACCGTTGCCGTTGGAGCGAGATACCCCCGATGATCTTGGCCCCGATGAGGTTGGCAATGTACGGGAGGAAATCATCCCGGACGGTGTAGACCTCATAGAACTCCTGAAAATAGGCTACCAATTCATTGAGGTTGCCGAACTCCAAAGAGTAGACCTTCAAGAAGCGATACAACTGTCCATAGCGGGCGTCTTGATCCTCCCAATAGTTGAACCACCCCTCCCAATCATCGAGGATCTGAGCCAACGCCAGTTGTTGGGTGTCCCCGTCCCGAAGCCGGTAAATGGACGGGAGTTGCTTCCAAAGGTAGTTATGGAACGCTCTCCCATCCAGAGGGAACTCCCGCTTTTGGACGGTATAATCGTGATACCAAACTGATGTCACCTCCGTGAAGATCGTGTAATAGTAAGTGACCTGTCCGTCCACCGTCACGTCCGGGAACACCACCTCCTCACTGACCGTGGGAGAGGTGTCTTGGTAAACCATGACCCCTTCAGTGATGGACTCGGGAAAGCCAAGCGTACCCCTCCTGACCTGAACCTCTGATAGCCCGGCGTCATCCGGGTTGGTCCAGGAGAGGATTAGCTGAGGCCCCTCCAGTGCTCTCCTGAGCAATACGTTGGTAGCTAAGTTGCCCATTATACCCCGCCATTGAAGGTCAGATTAGTGACGCCCTCAGAGGCAATCTCCGTTTCCGAGATGTCCACGGACCCCACCTTCTGAGAGACCTTGAACTCCGCCCGATCACCGGACGCCATGGGAGTGCCTCCAGCCGTGATGGTGAACACCACTTGGCCATTGTCCGAAGCGTAAGCCGCTCCAACTGTCCCCGTTGCCACCTGGAGGCCGCTGATGGAGCCACGAACGGTGAAGGTGGTGGGAGAGGTGAACACCACCGTCCACGTCTCCTCCACCGTGGTCGGGGAAACCGTAACCGCCCCGAACGTGGCATCACCGGAAGCAAAGAGGAACACCGGGGCCGGGACTCGGGTGAGGACGGTAAGCTCCACAAAGTCTACTCCAGCCACCCCCTCAATGATGCTGAACACGTCCGATATCCTCACGTCCCCCACCGGTGTGGTGGCGTCTCCGAATTCACGATTCTCCACCTCAAAGTAGCTGGTGATGGCCGCGAGCACCTCAGCCTCCACGTCCGCTTGCCGGTAGGCGGAGAGCACCTCAACTGTCCCCGTAATGTCCACGTCCACGTAGGTGGCGGAGAGGACCGTGATCCCGTCCGAAGCCATCCGCACGGTCTCCATGTAGTCAGCCACGTCATCCAAGAGGGCCTGAGAAGCTGCTCCACCTCCCACGGGGGCAATGTAAAGGTTGATTCGGGCCACTCCTCCGTAAGCCGCCTTGGCCTTCCCCACGCCATTGACGTTCAGAGCCAAAGCCCCGTAGTCACTCAAGGAGACCGCCCGGCCCAAGGTCCGGAACGTAGCCGGTGCCCTTCTCTTGGCTGCTTCAATGGACTCCGGATCTCCGCCACCGGAGGCAAGCTCCGTGTTGACCACATTGACAGTCACCGGGAACGTGTCCACCACCACATTGATTGCCCCGATCCCGACGTTGCCAGCCGACCCCGAGCTTTGCCGGTAGTCAGCCGTGATGGAGGACGTGGCCACCGGGATGAGGCCGTTGATCCCGTCTCCGAACTGAACGAAAAGCTCCTCCTCAGAGGTTTTCCAAAGTTGCCAGCCCTTGTCCACTGGTCCGATGAGGACCAAAGAGTCAGTCTCCGGCCAAAGGATGGCATCCACAAAGACCTGGATGGAGTCCTCCAAGATGCTGGTCTGAGTGATCTGGAAGGATTGAAATTGCTCTCCATCCGATGTCCCAAGAACGGCGTTGTAGGTCCGCCCCTGAGTAGCCGAGACCGGAGGGGACTGGAGGTTGCCAGCCAAGATGGTCACCTCCTCATCCGTCTCAAAGTCGATGGGGGAGGTGGTGGAGGAGGTCCGTACCCGCGTCCCCTTTGGAATGACAACATCCGATACCTCAATACTCTGGAGAGAAAACACCAGCGTTGTCACGGAGGACTGTACCCCCCGGAGCGTCTCCCCGATGATGCGGAGAAGCCGAGACACGGAAATCCTGGAGACGGCGGTGTCAAGAAAATTCTCGTTGGTGAGGCGGTCGGCGTACCAGTTGAGCATATCTCCTATCCCGGAGAAAAGCTCCACCAGCACGATCCCAAAGTCATCCGGGTTGTTGTCTGTCCATTCCGGCGTGAAGTTGGGAATGCCCTTAATAGCGTCATCCTTGACGGCCACAAAGTCCCTGCTCGTATAGTCGATTTTCGGGGCTACCACATTCTCCGGCATCATGCACCTCCCAAAACCACCACCACGTTGCCAAACTCGTTGGTCCGCCGGATGCGGAAGGTGATGGTTGCGTTCAATATTCCGAGTTGGGGATCCTGAGAGGCGATGATGTCAACCACCTCCACCCGTGGCTCCCACTGAGTTACCACGTCCGTCACGTAAAACAAGAGGAGGGCCACCAAACTCTCATCGTTGGGCTGGAACACGAAATCATGAATTCCACACCCAAGCTCAGTCCTCATGAGCCTCTCATGCACGGAGGTCTGGACAAGCTGGTAGATGTTCCCGTAGAGGTGGTCAACCTGTCCCTCTTGAGACGTGCTCCCGTCCGTCTGATCCGCCGTGATGTCCACCCGGCCACGATCATTGAACTGGAAAGGGAATTTCCACCCGGTTCCAAGGTTGTCAGCCATTTAAGCTCTCCTGGATTTGCTCAATAAGCTCTTGGTTGTCCTTGATGGCCTGAAGATCCCTCTCCAGGAGGCCCAATTTCCTGACCATCTTGCCCAAGTTGATGGTTTCGGCCTCACCCTCCAGAGAATCCCGCCGGGCCTCCAGAGACTTGATCACCAACTTGGTTTCAGGGAGGCCATTGTTGACGTTGAGGTTCACGATCAACCCATTCACCTTGTCGATCCGTGCCACAATAGCCCGAAATCTCTCCTGTTTCGCCGCAAGCTCCTTCTTCAAGTCGGTGATGGCTTGGTTGGCCCGTTCCTCCTTTTCAGGAGCCACGTCCTCCATCAATTCCGTCATCACCTGAAGCAGCGTGTCATTGTCTATGCTTCTCATCCTAAAAGCTCCTCCAACGTGGTGGCATCCGGTCCAGCGGCCACGAACACCACCCCCGTCACGTAAAAATAGTCACCCCGAAAAGGCGGTTTGTTTGCCGCCGCGATTAAATCCGCCAAGAACGCCTCCATGCCCCCGGCCATTGGCCCCACCTTCACGTACCACACGTCATCCATGTTGAATAGGGCCTCCACCTGATCTGCAAAGAACTCAATAAAATCGGCCAAAACCTCCAACTGATCCGCCTTCCCTCGGAGGACGTTGGCCATAATTTGCACAAAGTCTTGTGTTGATGGAGACCTCTGAAGGGAAGCCACCATCTTCTCCAACTCCCCGAGAAGCCGGTCATAGGACGGAAACACATCCGCCACCCTGAGCGCCTTCCAATCGGGAGGTACGCTATCCGCCCTCCTCAAGTCCCGTGAAGGCACGGCATCCGGGTCAAGCGCCCAATCCCAATCCTTGAACTCCCCAAAGTCAAAAAGGAGCTTGGCCTGAGCCAAGAAACCCTCATACAAAGCCTTGAGATCCGTGGCTCCGTAGACGAAAACGTACCCCACCATTTGAGAGGACGGGGAGAAGATGGGCCGGTCCAAGTCAGCCTCATCCCTCAGCGAGAGGTTGACGGCGTTGTAGAATCCGTCAATCCCGCCCTTGTAGTTCCGGTCCTTGGGGACCACCGGGAGGGCAAACGCTCCGGCTCTCCTCAAGTCCCCGATGAAATTCCGTATCTCCTGGATCAAAGCGTCCACCAGAGCGGCAATGGGGTCAGCGTAGTCCACAATGTAGTCCGCCAGCGTGTCCACAAAGTCCGCCGTGGTATTAAATACGTCGGCCACACTTATGGCAACCCCCTTGGCGTCTTGGGCTAAATCCAAGACCTCATCAGGGAAAAAGTCTGACATATCCACCTGTTGCCACTCAGCCATTGCGCCGTATCTCCTGAATCTTCTTCAACGTCTCCGTCTTACGGTCAGTCTCCGCCTTCATGACCACGGAAACTTGCCGGGCCATCTCCGCGATCTTGCGGAGGCGTGTCACCACTGGAGGCACATTTTTCATTCCGTAAACACCTTCAGGGACGTGTGGATCCCTGGACTCATCACCAACGGGAATAGTACCGATGGAGGTCCACTCACCCCACTCACCGGGTCGGGATGAGTATGCGTGTTGATCCAAGCAATGAGATCGTTCATCAGCGTCAAGAAGGCTGTCCCTTTCACCAGAGCATCCACTGAGGTCAATGGATTACCCAACCGGACGGTAACCCCGTTGAGGAGCATTTGCCCGGCCAGTGCCTCCAGATTGTAGTTGCCCACCACCACCGTCACCTTCTTGCCGTCTGGCCGGAGAGAGGCGTTGCCGATGGTCTCCTGCTTGCTCTCCACCACGATGCTCTCTTGAGACCCCATCACGCCGGTCTGAAGGCTCCCTCCCACCACGTTGCTCAGGGCCGTGCCCAAGGCAAGGACCAGCTTCCCGTTTCCAGTGATGGTCAAGGTGCCATTGCACTCGATCACGTTCTCCCCGCCGTTGAGGACCACCTGGAGGTCATCGACAAGGGTGTGGCTCACCTTCCCTTGATCCACGGTGTTGCGGTCCTTCATATTTTGCTCATACTGGGGTCCGTCACAGACCTCCGTGCGCTTGCCCATCACCCTCACCGTCTTGTCTCCCGAGATGAGAAGGTCATCCTTGGCCAGTCTCCGCCTCATCCCTCCAGAGCCGTCCATCTCCACGGCATTGCCGGTCCGGTGGATTGCCGCCAGCCTCTCACCGTCCGGCGTGTCGTCTACCTCCAGGTGATGGCCTGAAGCGGTCTCCCTGGACTGGACATCCCCGTACTCCCCAACAAACGCCGGGTAGGCTTCCTTCATGGTCCTGCCATCAGCCAAATCAACTGAAGCTGTCCCTCTAGGAGGGAGCACGGTCTCCCCGTCGTCTCCAAGGCTCTCCGCCGGTAAGGGTTGCTCTCCTTGGTACGAGCTTGGCATCCCGCCCTTCCAAATGGGGAGGTTGGGGTCTCCGTTCTCAAACTCAATCCACACCATTTGGCCTTCTTGGGGGAGCTTCGGGTCATTGGCCCCTCCAGGAAAGCACGGCAACGCCCAATTAGATTCAAGGTCTCCGAGCACTTGCGGCACACGGGCCTTGATCCGAAATTGCTGGTCCGGGTCATCCGTGCGAATCACGAACCCCCGGTACGTGCCTATAAAGACCGCCCGATCCGGACCTATTTGAAACCTTGGACTCATTCTCCACGTTCTCTTAGGAGGCCAGCCTTTTTCCAGATGGGGAAGGGATTGACTCCTCTCTTACCACCGCTTGTGGTTCCGGGCTGGTTACCTCCACCAGCCTGTCCCCGTTTCCCCCGTCGCCTCCTTCCACTGGTGCGGCCAGACGTTCCCTTGGCTCTGGTGGAGCAATCCGCCTCAATAGAGGTCGTGTACCCATCCGCTCCGTAGGTGTGGGTGGCCTTCACGATTTTGTAAAGACCGGAGTATTTTTTCCCTATACCCAAGATCGGGACCATGATCCCTGCCACCAAATCTGGAATCCCGTAGGAGCAGTCCGCCGAAAGAGTACACCCCTTGCTACTTTTACGCTCCGCCGCCGTGAGCCGTGTGGAGAAGATACCCGCTCCATCCGCGTCCAAATCCAAACTATTCATGTAGAACGTGAATGGTTGGTTGTTACCCTCCGCGTCCACGTAGCCATAGAACTCCTCCAGGGGGATAGGCTCCTCTCCCAAGCTCTTGAAATACTCTTGTTGCGCCCGAATCTCCGGGTCATTGGAAAGGTCACTCACGGCCTCCATGAGTACCCCGGCTTTGCTATTGATCTTTTTGGTGGAGCTTCCCTTCCCACTATTTTTCTTTTTGTCACACGAATATGACACCCTTTTGAGTTGGCCAAAGTCCAGGAGTTGGGTCTCCTTCCCCGGACGGTAGACCAACTTGATCTCGGAGGTGGTAGGCTTTTGCTCCCGGAAAATGAGCTTGTTGTCCGCCACATACCACTGATATCCGTAAGCCTGTGCCAGCTTGTCCAGCACGGACGTGTCAGACTCCAAGCCCTGAGAGAACTCCTTGATGGCCTCCCCCGGATCAACCACTCCTTCCGGGTCAAGGCCGTACTTTTCTCCGATGATCCTGGCAATCTCCCCCGCCGTGAGGTTGTCATACCGGGCGGAGGTGGCATTACGGTCCATGAACGCCGCCTTGGACTTGAGCTTACATGATAAGGTCAGAGCGTCATCCCCGATGGATGGGTCCACGGTCTCGATGAGCCAAGATCCAAAGTCACGGACGTTCCCAAGGAAGCCCATGCCAATCCGCACCTCCACTCCCTCAGAGATCAACTCGGACTCAATGAGGCTCCCATCAGGATCCCAAAAGTCTATCTGTCCAGACTGGTCCTTGCTCTTGTCGGCATCCGTTATGGAGACACTGACAATCAGCCCGCCTACATCCAACTCCTCCGCCGTCACCCACTCAGTCCCCACCTTAAAGTCGAGGAACTTGATCGGAGTATGCACGTCCTTGACAAGACGAAACTGGCCATCAGGCACTCCAAGAGCGTTGAAGGTACGCACCTCTGGCTTCTCCCCCGCGCCATTAGCAACAACGGTCTCAGCCATCAGACTACCTCCTCAAAATACGATTGCGGAGGGATTTTCAACGTCGTTCCCGGTACAATATCCAGGGGAAATCCCACGAAGCCGTTAAGCTCCGCAATGACCCACCATTTGGTAGCGTCCCCTCCATATTTAGCCGCCAAAGTGTCAAACCTATCCCCCTCAACCACCCGATGCTCCCGGAACTCCAGCGTGTCAAAGGTGTCCTCAGTCAAGAGGTCAAACATCATGAGGACGCGCTTGAGTTGGCCTCCGCTCTCGATCCCGTAGACCACTCCTTTTATGTATCTTGAGCCTTGAAATACCGGCATCTCACCTACCCCCTACACAAAGGAGAACCTCTTTAGCTCCAGGTCCACAAATGCCCTCACGGCGTTACCGGTGTCCCCGTCAAACATAATCCGCTCCACATTCATGGAGGTGATGATGACGTTGATCCCCGGAGCCGGTTCGGAAAACTTGATCTGTCCCCAAAACACCCTGACCACATCAGGAGCTTGCCGGATGATTCTCCCGCCGTACTCCAAGTCCCGCGAGATCATGGCCTCCCTCAAAAAAAGGATGGAGTTTTCCACGTACCCGCGCTCATAGTTCCGCCCCTCCTTGAACTCGTTAAGAAATAGCGACATCCCGAAGCTGAAGGCTCCGCCGGAGACGAACTGGTGGTAGACATCAGGAGCACCCGGAACCGTCACCTCACTCCACTTGGCCTCCTCACTGGTGGACAACCCCTCCGGATTGTACATCATCGCAAGCGTCTCCCGTGACCTCAGATTGAGGAACCTCACCTTGGTAGGGTTGGACCTCCAATCTTCAGGAGACCTTCCCTGCCCCGGAGGTATGAAACCGAATCCTGAAGGCATTACGTCCCTCCTCCTTGTACCACTGACCTACGCTCCACGGCGGACAACCGCCTCTCATAAGCCTTCATCGTGTTGGCAATTCCAGGGAACACCGCCGTGGCATGAAGCACGTAGCTCTGTTGCGCCGTGAAATTCACCGTGTTCTCAATCGTGGGGTCAACCGTCACGTTAGAAATTGCCGCCGCAATCGGAGCCGGGTCCATCACCGGAGCCGCTGCCGCCGTAGGAGCCGCCGTGAGGGTGGGTGAGATTATAGGAGAAGGGCTTGCCACCACTTTAGGCTCCCCCACATTGGTTTGTCCAGCCGCCAGTATTGATGCAATCCTATCCGTGGAATCCGCACTCCGATCCTGAGCGTTCAAAATGTTGTCCCCGGCGGTAAGCCATTTGTCGAATCCAACTGAACTTGCCTCCGTAAAAGTCCCTAGAGCTTCTCCAACGGCATTACGTGTCTCCGCCGTCGCTCCTCTGAAGGTCTCCTCCAACCCGGCCATCTCGCTTCTCCCAACTTTTCCGCCTTGCGCCGACTCGATACCGGCGGCCTTCATGGCGTCGATCTGCTTTGAAGCTCCCTTTAGATCCAGGAGCATCCCTATTCCAGGGATACTTTTCAAGGCCACCAAAACAGCCTTGGCCAAGCCCGCCGCCAGCGTGATCATCATAACTTGCAAGGAGGCAAACACGTTGGTCAACTTGGCCTTCAACAAGTCTATAGTTGCCATGAAAATTCGAGGACCGTTGGTGAAAACCGTTGTTCCTGCCTTGGCCAGATTAATGAAAAGCATCCAAAGGTTGATCATGTTCCCAAGAGCGTAGATCACCGTCACCACCCCGAGCAGCATTATTTGAATCGCACCTCCGATTACGACCCCTATTATTGTGCCAATGGTTCTAAGCATCGCTCCGGTACTCTCCGAATCCCCTGTTACTGAGTTGAGGGCATCTCCGATCATCCCAAAAACCCATCCGGCCATGACCGCAATCTCGTTCAAAGCCGCTCCAATGGGGACTATAAAAGCCGCAAATCCTTGGACAAACCCCTCCAAAAAGGCTTTGGTCTGCTTACCCGTCCGCTCAATTAGCACCCCAAAAACATTGCCAATGCCGCTCAGGAACTTGCCTACACCCTCCCCCAAAGCGGTAAACGCCTCAAGCTGAATGGGCATCTCCCCCAAGGCTTGCAAAAGCGTCCCCACGGGGGCCAAAATCCCGGCGATCACCGTAGTCACCCTCGCCCATAGATCCAAAAATCCAGGAAGGAGGTACGAGACGGCTCCGCCCAAGAAGGCTCCGAGAACCCCCGTCAACTTACCGGTCAATTTGGAGACGCCCAAGAACGCCTTTCCGATGCTCCCCATGATGCTGACAATTCCGGCCATCCCGGACTCTAAAGCCGGTCCTGATTTACCCAAGCCCTCCATAATCCCGGCAACAAGGAGGAGAACTCCCCGCAACGTAGGAATGGCCCGTGCCTTCATGCCCCCCAAAAAATCCGCCCATAGTTGTCTGAAGGCATCGAGCATCTTGGTTTTCTTAAAGAGGCCATCATAAGCCTTGGATAACCTTAGAATGGCTTCTGCATATGAGTTTGCGGCATATTTCCCGTCCTTACCAAATGCCTTAAAGGCTTTAGGCCCTTCTCCATTCAATAGGCCCACAACAACTTCCAAAGATCCCGCAATGGCCTCAAAGGCAGCCACTACCTTGTCGGCCACCGACTTACCCTTATCCCGAAACTTGAGGAAATCCTTTGTCAAATCCCTCACTCCGGATGGCATGAGACCCACAAAAATTTTGAAAAAAGCCGCGCCAATTTGCTCAAGGGACTTCAATATGCTTTTGATGGGAGCAACTAAGCGGTCTCCGACTTGCATCCTGAATCCCAAGGAGAACCCTGAGAACATGACCGAAAGCCACTCTACCTGTTTCCCCACCCTGCGGAGAGCAGATCCAAAAACCGTGGCCAGCACCACCCCAAGGGCTTGGAACATATCTTTTGCGCCTTTCAATGGAGGAAGGACTCCCTTGATATTATCAATGCCCTGCCTAAAGAGGCTCATGGCCTCATTCCACGGCTTCAAAAAGTGCTTGCTCATCGCCGCCCACGCTTCCGTGAATCCCTGAGCAAAATTTAAGAACTGAGTAAACGCCCCCTCCACGAGTCGGGCAAACGTCCCAAATATACCTTCACCTTCCTTGCCCAAGAGCTTCATCACCACCACGAATCCCGCAACTGCCGCCGAAATGGCTCCGACGATAACCAGAGCTGGTAATAGTGCCGCCATCATGGCGCTCCCGAACATGGACCACGCTGAGGCACCCAAAAGGACCGCACCCGAGAGCGCGAGGATAGCCGCCGTGGTCCCCACCACCGCCGCCGTGATCTTGAAGAAGGTGTCATTCATGCCAAAAAGTTTGCCCATCAAATTAACGGCGGTCTGGAGAAGATTTTGAATAGATGGTAAAAGCATCCCTCCCAATTTCTTGGAGACGTTGGTGATGGATCCCGTCATAATTTTCCAGTTCATTGCAGTGGTCTGAGCCACGTTATTGTACGCAGAGGCGGCGACGGAAGCCTCATCAAATGCTTTGGTAGACATTAACTGCATCCAACGCAACTTGGAGATTTTCTTTGCCCCGTTCCCCGCGTCTATAGCAACGGAGGCCAATTCGGGACTGAGCTTGAGGAAACTTTCATACATACCCGCGTTGACCGTCACCATGGTGTTTCCGGCATCGGCCAACCCCTTGACCACGTTTGCGATCCTCACGTTTTTCATGCCCATGGCGTCCGCCATGGCCTCAAACTTGACTGGATCGAGGAACTTAGCCTTGCCCATGGCCTCCAGGAGACGATTGACCGCTTCGTGTGGCTTGTCCCGCGTAAGATCCTTCAACTCTTGGAATCCCAACCCTAGCTTGTCAGCCCCGAACTCCTTTATCATCATCTCGTAGCCGCCCATATTCTTACGGAAACCCGTGAAGAACTTGTTTAAGGCTGTTCCTCCAGCCTCAGCCCTCACACCAACGTCAGCCAAGATACCGGCCAAGGCCACGGTTTCAGCCGCCGTCTTTTGCATTACCTTGGCACCCTGAGCGGCACGGACGGACATATCCGAAAGGAAATCCGCGCTCTGGGAGGAGGCAAAGGACATCTGAGTCAGCGAAGCCGCCAACCCCTTGACGTTGTGCATCATCTGAGCTTGAACCAAATTGTTCTTTTCAGCCCCCATAGCCGCCACATCATAAAAATCTTGTGCGCTTTTTTCCCAGCTATTGTAGATGTTCCCGGCATCGAGCATCCCAAAGACGGTCCCCAACCGTCCAATCATGTTGATGGATTCCTCTCCCGAGAAGCCAAGGGCCTTGCCCATGTAGGTGGCTTGGATGGCCACCTCCTTCAGACCTTCTACACCCGCCTTGGAGGCCAAGCCGAGCTTACCGGCGGCAATGGCCATGGTGGCCAATTCGGAGGAGGACATTGGAAGGGTGGCAGTGATACGGTCAAACTCATCCCCAAGTTGTTTGGTCTCTTGCCACGTGAGACCGGTGATGGACTGGAGCATCCGCATCTGTACCTCAAACTGAGCGGCGTCCTTCACCCCCTTCATGAGCACCCCTCCAAGAGCGGCACCCATCCCGGCCAGAGCGCCTCCAAGGACAAGGAAGCCGGTCTGGAGGGCCTGAATTCGGGTCCGTAGAGTCACGATGGCCGCACCAATCTTGCCCGCCGTGCCGGACACGTTATCAGTGAGTCCCATCACGAACCCAAGCCCTACTGAGCTTGACATTCCTCCGCCACCAAAAGCCATTTATCTTCTCCCTCTGCTTGGACGGGCGCTGGACCGCCGGGCCGGTTTAGACCCTCCTGTCCTACTCTTGGCGTTCACTTTGTCCATATGCGCCTTCTCCGCTTCCTTCTTTTCCTTGAGGAGGGTAAAAAATTTCATCAACTCCGGGATCGGCATATCCAACATTTCATGCCATGACCAATGAAGCTCACACGCCAGAGCAAACATCACCTTGTCATACATATCGGTGAGCTTGTCATTGGTCACTATCTGAACAAAAAAGTTGTGAAATCCAGCCCTCCTCTGGTGGCCACGCCACATTCCGGGCATACGATGTTGAGGTCCATATCCGGCCCGAGTTTATGGTCCGCCAGAGCCTTCTCCACCTTGCGAATGAGAGGCTCCGGGAGCGTTTCGATTTGATCCATGGTAAGGCTGGTGAGGCCGTTCCACTCCAGGATCATCTTGGAAAAGAGCATGTACTCTCCCTCCACCGGGTTTGACGCCAGCCGGGGAGACACTTGCTCCTGGATTTTTCCGTCCACGTAGCGGAACTTGGCCTTGACCGCCCACTCCTCATCCTCGAACTCCCAATACCGGGTCTTTTTGCCATCATGGATGCGTTCCTGATCGGCGTCGGTCATTCGGATGACCTTGACCTCATCAAAGGGCACGTTGAACTCGAAGTTAGAACCACACGCCCGGTTTTGGCACTGAAGGGTGGCCTCCAGATCCTTCCTGGTGGGGTCGGTGATCTCGTAGAGCTTGTAGACGATGTATTCCCTGTCCCCTGAGAGGAGAGCCTTGATCCGGACATCAGCCACCGGATGCTTGTAAGGTCCGAGACTGAGGAGCCGGTTGGTGAGTAGTTTGGTGACTACCTTGGATGGGTTGCTCCGGGATTTTTGGTCCACCATGGCCTTCCGGTCCCGGCCAGTGAGCGGGGTGATGACGGCCTTCTTGTAGACCTCTCCATCAATTAGAAGCCCGCAAGGAAGGTCAATTTCCACCTCCCCTACGGGCTTCCTGAAAAGTTGCACTCCAGACGGGTCTACATTGGGAGCCGCTTTGGGCGGTCCCTGCTTCGTTTCCTGTTCCATTCTAGCCTCCTCATTTACTGCCAGCCGCCCAACCGTAGGTCAGACGGTGACTGATAACCAAGGATGATGCACACGTGTGCAATTAGCCTTGCGGTGTGGCCCCACCCAATCCCGTTGCGGTCGGGATAAGGTAGTGGCCTTCATTTGCCAACTCAACCCGTTCAAGAAGAACGTCTGAGGACATGGCATCCAAGGTGTCAACCTCATAGATGGTGGGCCATGCCTCCAGGATCTTCCATTGTTTCACCACCTGACCTCTCTGATCGAGAAGCTGGATGATGATGTCGCGGCGGAACTCGGAGTCCGGTAGGACGGTGTTGTCCTGCTCGGCGCTCCATACCTCATTCCGCCATTCTTGGAGGGTTTCATCCACGGAAAGACCTCTCTCTAAGACGATGTTGTCAGAGGTCGTGAAACCGGGGAGCTTCCGGGCGGTGATCCCATCCACTCCTTCACGGTATTCAACTACCTCTGTCTCGTCTCTGAGGCCGCTGACCGTGGTAAACCCGCCAAGTTCAACGCCGGATACGTCCAGCACCCGGAACCTGAACCCACGATACGGATCCACTCGTTTTCCAAAAAGGAAATCGGCCATGGTCTTACCTCCTCAGCTTCCAGCGTTAGCCTTCAGCGATCTCGGAATTACCCGCCCAAAGTGCAATGTCCAACTCAATCTGCTCCGCCGGAGGGGCCGGAGAGAACGCTACCTTGCCCCGGACGCGGCCTTCTCGGACCACCTCCGTGGGGTTGAGGCCCTCATTGATGAGGACAAAGAAGGCGCGGGTGGCGTCGTTACGCGGATAGAGCATCCCCGCCTTCCAGAGGTTGCGGAGGAACCGGTCAATGGCCCCGGCGATACGTGCCCACAAGACCTCCGTGATAACGTCAAACGTGAACTCAAAGGCCAAGTTGGCCACGGACCTCTCCACGTAGTTTGCCAGCCTCCGGACGGGCACGAACTGTCTGCCGTCTCTGCCGGAGTAGAGGGTCCGCGCTCCGAACACCCTGATACCGCGTCCAGGGAAGATCCGAATGAGGTTGATCCCGGCTTCGTTGAGAATGCCGTGCTCAGTCTCGGAGAAATCCGCCACCAGATTGACCGTATCGTAGTATTCCACGTTGGCCGGAGCCTTGTGGACGCCTTCTCTTGCCGCCGTGGAGGAGTTGACTCCTAATTGACGGCATGAGGGAGGAAGCTCCAAGAGAGCGCCGGGGATTTGGGGATTCTCCTCCCGGAACCACGGCGCATAGATGGCCGTGTAGGAGGTGTCCAGTCCCAAGGTGAAATTCCGGTACTCCAGAAGCTCATCCAGGGTGTCCGCCGCCAAAGGGCAGTCTCCCACGAAATCCAAACGCTTTCCCTGAGCGTAAGAATCGGCCCCGCCGATGACGCCCGCCGACGTGACACCGGGGATGGCAAAGGTGCTGATCTGGTAATTTTCATCCATCAGACGGATGCCGTGCTTGTACGCCTTGGCCGGGTTGGTCCCGAGATAGTCGATGTCCGCCGGAGCGGCACCGTCCAAGCCCCCGGACATTGCCCACTGGTAGGGAGCGGGATATTGCTCGATCCGCCAGTTGGTGACCTCCACGTTCCCGGCGTCGAGCAACTCAACAAGATCGGACTCGTTGCGCTCTCCGCCAAGACGTTCATCCACGTAGTCGATGGCGTTCTCGGACTCCAGTGAGATGAAGGAGTAGGTCTGTCCCACCCCGTTGTAGGTGGTGGTGACGTTGAACCCCTGGACGGTCACGTGAGCGTCGGCTGGCATCGTGGTGATGACGCTGTTGTCCTCATTGAGAACGTCCGCGAAAATCGTGGACCCGTTCACGCCGGTGACGCGGACCTCCGTGAACATATAGTCCGTGGAGATGTCTCCCGTCATGATCATCAGGAGGTCTCCCACCCGGATGTTGAAGGAGTTGGTCACGGTGAACTGGACGGTGGATGCTCCCACCGCGAAACCGGTCACGATTTTGGTGTTGGCTCGATGAGAGGTTGAGGTCTTGACCTCCACCCCGATGGCAAAGATGAAGCCTACCGCCACGCTCAATTTGAGCTTTTTGGTGGGCACGTCCACGCCAACCACGATCCCGGTGTACTTGTTGGAGCCATCGTTCATCACAATGCAGTCACCCAACTCAAACTGTCCGATGGAGGCCACGGTGATCTCCGTGTCAATCGCCGCCGAAGCCGCCGTGAGGGTAGTTTCCGCTTTGGTGAAATCGGAGAGGATGGAGTTTCCGTACTCTCCCACGTCGCGGCCCTGGATGTCCACGGTGTCCGCCACGCCGCCAACGGCATCAGCCGCTCCAGCGGATTTGGCCGCACCGGAGCCAACCGTGCGCCCGATGTAGAGAGCCGTCCCGCCTTGCCGGAAAAAGCCCCGGACCAAATGCGGGAGGTAAGAGCCTTGATAAAAGCTCCCATATTTCCCCTGAAAGTCATCAAACGAGATGACCAACCGAAGTTCATTGTCCGGTCCCCTTTGAGCGACTCCAAAAGCCGCCGCGATGTCTACGGGGACACCCTCGATTGTCCTTAGCACGTCCGTTTCACGGATGTGTACGCCCGGAGCCTGAGCCATGATCCACCTCCTTATTTATCGTCTTTTTTGGAATCCGCTTTGGGATCCGGTTTGGTTTCCGCTTTTGCCGGAGGCGGATCCGCTTTTGCCTTGACTGGTTTGGGATCCGCCTTCTTGGGAGCGTCCACCAGCACCAGCCGTCCTCTGGCCAAGTGCTTTACCACCTCCGAATGTCCAACTTGGACATCCGAAATTTCCGTCACGTCCTTGGGCCGGAGATGCACTGACTTACCGCCCCCAAGATTGACGGTCAAAAGCATCTTTGACCTGTTCTTAATTACCTTCATCCTTCCACCTCCACAATTTCATCGTTGCCTACTTGAATTTCAATGGTTTCGGCCAAGGGAGCCTCATCCACGCTGGACTGGTACTCCTTGCCGCCAAAGATAGCCCTCACTTGCAAATCATGGAACTCATCCTCCGGAATAGACACGTCCGTGAGAGGCGTAACGTCCACGATGTCAAAAAAGTACCCCATTCCATACGATTGCCAAATGCCTTCCTTGTCATCCCGCATGAGGAGGTTCCTGACTGCCCGGCACATGGCGTAAGCCTCCACCTCCCTCTCGGCAACAGCGTCCACGGCAAGCAAGAGATCCACGGGTAGGGGCCTCTCCATGACCCGGCCCTTCCTATCATCCTGAGTGAATCCAAACCGCTTCTCCGTTTCGTCTCCAGCCAACGCCCCGTCCGTGTAGTAGTTGCTCTCAATATGCCGAATCACGAACATCGGCGTGTGGGACTTGATATAATCAGGTTCCGGCCTGATCCTAACTTGCAACGCCCCTTTTTCGTCTTGGGTGGTTGCCCACGCCATTTTGCCCCGAAGCTCCAACCGCGTTCCAGCCGTCACCGATTGAGTCAAGGTGATCTCATGGGTGGTAGGATTGTAGCTCTGAACCAAGTTGGAGGCCAACCCACGGTCATTTTCTTTGTATACCCCTAGTGTAGCCGTATCCATGCGAGAATTCAAAGTGATGGTGTTCCCACCAGCATGTACGAACCACGAACGAGCTTCCGGGTGGACGTGATCCTTGATGGCCCGCTTGAGTGTCCTGACCGCATCCTCCACCACGTCATAGTCAGTCTCGGCATAAAGGAGGAAGCGGCTCAACTCCGGAGTCTGTCTCAGATCCGTGGAGGCGAACAACTCCAGCCTGATCGTGAGCACCTCCGGGAGAGGCCCATCAATGTTGTTGAACCAGCTAAACACGTACTCAGGAGGCACCGTGGTGTAGCCCACCTCAGTGGCCCCGCCGTCAAAAGAGAAATGCCACCGCATGACCGAATCTCCTGGCATCTTATAGGCACCCTCTGACCCGAAAAATATGTCCAGGACCGCACGGAGGTTCAGAGGCCGGAAGGTGATGGACCCGGATGTCACGAACTCCGCCGCTGGGTTAAGCTCAGGAAAATCAGCGTTGCCGTTGGGGTCATACCCCATCAACCGCACCGCCCCGTTCACAATGCACACCTCATCGAGCACATTGCCGGGGTCTCCTGGAGTTAAAACCAAAGCTGGCATCACCAAATCCTCGCGGCCATTTTATTCCAAATCTTGATGACCCCCAAGACCATTGCCGGTCCCGCCTTCTGGAGTGTAGGCCGGAGAAAAGGTCTTGGGGGAATAGTAGCTGTCCCAAATTCGTGGATCGTGGCCAAAGCCGTCATGGAGATGCCGGTGGGATGCCCCACCCCGTTCTTGATCCCCACGAAGCCTTCCCGGCCCACGGCCACCGGGTCTATCTCGATGGAGTTGGCCAGAGCGTGAGAGTCCACCAGCTTGATCCCATGGCCCTTCCGAGCCGTGACACCAGCCGTGAGCGGCGGACCTCCGGCCCCTCCAGATTCAATGGTGTTTTTCAGCGCGTTGGCGATCTTTTTGGTCTCGTTGTTGATAGCCCTCTCCGCGATGGGAGGGAGACCCTTTGCCAACTTAGCCGGGAACCTCATGAACCTATCCCAAGGACCGTACTCTTTCATCGTTACCGTCATTTTTTACCTTTAAGAAGGCCCTTTATGGCCTTCACAAACTTGCTTCCGTTCTCCGATTGCGCCACCACCTCAGTATGGTCTATCTCCTCGATGGTGGAAGGGAAGGGGGCATTCGGACCGCTCATGCTCTCCTCCCAATCAGCCGCCTCCCCTTTGGCCTTCGGGAGGCTATCAAAAATCTCCAGAGCATCGGAGTGCTCTCCAAGCAAATCCCGCGTTTGCCGCTGGACCTCCTCAGTCTGGAGCTTTTGTTGGTCCTTCTTCATCATCCTCCCCGCAACCAACATCCTTGGCGTCCAAGTGGCCCCTAATGTAGGGACACCCCATCATCATGGCCGTGCCCAACCGGGTCAGAGCCTTAGTGTTATTTTGGATGAGGACGTTCATGGCAATTTGTTGATTATTCAACTGTTCTTGCATTTGCCCAAGTTGCCGTCCGTACTCCTTCATCAAACTCCGGAGGTACAAGTACCCAAATAACAAGATGACCGCCGGGATTCCCCCGTACTCCAAGAGCACCTGGAGGTTGTCACCAAAGATTGTGCTTTCCAGAGAGCCTCCTCCTCCACGAGAGCACCCATAAACGGCCACCATCACCGTGAGGGGAGCTACTACCAGCACAAACCTATACCACTTTTCCAATTCAACTACCCCCTTTTTACTCATTACTACCAAGAATATCCACGAGCCGTCAGGTCAGCTTCCACCGCTGCCTCAATATCGGCGTCAAGAACTAACCCATCATAGGAATACGTAAAGGGAAGGTCATCCCCATCCAACGTAACCGACGCCCGTTTTATCTGGACGGAATTACCGTCGTAGTCTTCATCATCAATCACCGTTATTGTAATTACCAGAGCCATCTCATGCCTCCATCGCTACCCAGGAAACGGACCCGGTAAACTTGTTTTTGAACCGCACCGTAAACCCGGTTTTCCCCGGCCAAATACGATAAGGCGGCGTGTTGTTCTCATCCAACATCGTCAACGTAATCGCGGGCCAGTTGGAAAACTCTTTTGAAAAATCAACCCGCATTGATTTAGTATCGCTAAACACCACCTCGCCGCTTTGGCTATTAAGTCCTGTGGCGAGTAGACGATGTTTCGCCCCGGCATCGTCAGCCAACTTCAAGGCTCCGTCGTTATCCAGGGTCATCGTCATCTTCTTGGACCCGTCAGGCGAGGTCAGGATTAATTTTGATCCCCGAAAAAAGTATCCTTGCTCAGTCATGGTCCCTCCTAATTAGACGCTACAATGCCATCAAGAATGGTCTTGTCCCCCGCGTCCAACGCATCCGTAAAACTGATTTCCAGCAACTCCGTGTCCTCGTCCCAACGGCACCATTCAATGGTCTTGTTGGTCATTTCTGACGCCAGTACGTCGGGCTGAATACCGCTTTCAAAATAATCTGGCGGAGGATCGGGGTTTGATTCCTTGTGAAAAAGAACTGGCTCCACTGGCCGGTCATAATCGTAAATCGTGGACATTATGCTACCCTCCAAATTTCAATCCGCGCCCGACGAATGCGAGCGGTATTAGAACTCGTCTGCCTGAAATCAATTTCGATGGTATGCGTGGCCGCCGAACCGAAGGCCACCCTTTTCATTCCACTCATCGGAAGCCAATGTCCATCACCTCCAGAGATACCTCCGGGGTCAGCGTTCATAGATTCCACTTGGGCAAGAATTGTCCCGGCGTCCAGGTCAACTTGGCCTTCGCAACCATCGTTAGTACCATCGTTGGACTTAATCTCAGCATACCACCCAATCCGGTACGTCCCGATGGGCAAAGACGCCGTGGTCAAAGTGAGCTTGTTTTGGAAGGACGTAGACGTTGTAGTAGATTCTCCATCACTTTCGGATGCATCATCTTCAGTCCCAAACACTGGTAGTCCAGTTAAATCTGAGTAGGCTACTTTTCTACTATCCGAACCATCGTGGTCGTGTCCTACCGTTAGATCGTGCATATCCTGTTTAATTAAAAGCAACGCCGCTTCCAGGGAGTACCTTTCCTCCACCGGCTTGGCAACGTCCGGGTAGCTAAACTGGAGGACGTTCAACTCGTTGATCGGGCCGTCCGCAAGGCCAGCGAGATCAGTGAACCAGTCCATGTTGGTACGCTTCAACTCCAAAATAGACCCGTTCATCGACACGGTTCCGTTGAGGCTTTTCTCGAAATCGTAAACCCCGACACCGCCGAATGATTGCAAATGGCTAATGTCAATGTCACAAGACGGGTAGTCTGTCCCCGAATCAACTTGCTTCAACGCTGAAGCAAAAAGGCAAGCGATCTTGGTGGCACCACCGGCGCTGAAGGCCCAATCCCCTTCCACCACCACCGATCCAATACCGGAAGACACGCTACAAAGGGAATTTGAGAAAAGCATGGTTGGGGTTGCACCCAAGGCTCCCCCACTCGGATTAAGGTGGACGCCGTAAGTACCAGCGCCCCCTTGTCCGTCCCAAAGGAACGCACCTTCCACCTGGACAAGTGAAACCACGGAAGTCACCGGGTCAACCCGAAGGGCTTCTACGATCTTGCCGCCAGTAAATGGGTGGGGGCCTACAATCCCGAACGCAAGGGGGGCCGCTTTCATGTAGGTGAACCCGGCCAACTGGATGAAGGTGGTCCCCCCAACCCATAGGCTCCAATCAAACAAGACGCCGGGGTCAAAAATCATCCCGTAGCCATCGTGAACGTCCCATTGCACCGTGGGCTGGTAGATAGCGGCTCGCACCCGAATAAGAATGAACTTGCCCACACCCCGAAGGGACTTGGCCCGCGTGATGGCCGCTTCCACCGTCGAATATTGGCCGAAAAGGGCGTTGTCAATAAAATCGGGATGGACGTAAAGCAATTCAGTGGAAATTTCCGGGAGCGTCAGGGTAGCCTTAGTGGCCCCAAACGCTGATTGAATTCCGGTCCCGGCAAAATCGAGGATCAGAGCGTCTCCGATCTTGGATCCGTCATCCTGGACCTCAATGGTGGAGCTTCCAGCGGGGACGTTCAGGGTAGCCTTCCCACCTCCAACGGCAATGGACGCCCCCGCACCGGTAACGTCAAGAATCGGGGCTGTCCCTTGGGAAACCCCCTCATCCTCAAAGTTAAGAGTGCTAACGCCCCCTCCGCCTCCGGGAGCAACTACCACCCCATCCTCTATGATCACATAATTAAAGAAGCCTTCCATGGTACGCTCCTTAATCGTAAAGCGCCGTGGCAAACATCTCAGCGGTGGCCGATGCCGTCACCACCTTGATGGACTCTCCCGGACCCAAAGGGATGATCCCTACCAAGTCCACATTTTGATTGGTCATGGCCAGCTTCTCGTAGAGCTTCCCGAACTCTTGGCCGTGCTCATTCACCACCGTCACGGTTACGTCTTTAGACTCACTGCCCATGACAAGAGAGAACCTCTTGACAACCATGTCCGAGGATCCGCCCACATTAAAAATACCCGGATTATTAGCGTCACCGAAGTCCTCTCCGGCGGGCACGTGCTGTCTCTGCATACCCATATTACACCACCCTTGCTCTTTGATCAGCCGGGAACTCGAAAAATGCCAAGTAGAGCATCGGAACCTGAGCCGTGGTCCGGATATGGCCTTGAGGTCGTAGCTCGATGATCCGGTAGTCCGTCTCTATGCTGGCGATCTCCACGATTCGATCTCCCTTTTTAATTTTAGGTCCAGCCACCAAAGGGCTGAGTCCCACACTTTCCAAATACTCTAGGGTGAAGCAAATGTGCCCGTCTCCGGGGTCCAGGTCTCCACCTATGACTGATTCTCTCCGATCATGCTTCTTGTACGCCACCTGAGCTTGGAGTTCCAGGAGGTCACTTGCAAAGGGGATGTCCACCCCGGCAATGACCTCATCAAAATCTTCATCCAGCACCGTGTTGCCAACGGCGGCTGGTGTCCCACCGATTGGCGTGAGGACTTTGATCTTGATTGGCATTGGATTCCATCTAATTGGTCTCCGCGCCATCACACAAACCCCACGTACTGAGGCCGACAATAGCCCTGGAGCACCTTGTCCAGCCTCACGCTCCCCGTGATGAGGCCGAAGCCACTGGCCCGGCTGGCCACCACGGACTTTGATTCCAACTGATAGCTATAATTGTCCACACGCTCAGAGGTGATCCGGTCATCCGTACCACCACTCCCGCTTGAGTTACGTGGGTCATCATCCCATGCCCTCAGTATGAGAGCGTCCATGACCTCCACCAACGCCACCGGGAATTTCCCGAAGCACCTCACAGTCGCTCCGGCGGCTATGGGGAGTCCGGCCTGAGATTGCACGGCATCAACGGTGAGATCAGTTCCGGCAATGTCCTTCACGATATCCACGTAGATCAAAGCTGGAACTCCAGGAGTAGCCGCCTGAACCTCAATGACCACGAAATCACCAACGTCGATCCATCCCGTGGCGTTGTTCACCGCGTCAAGCTCGATGGTGGTAGCCGCTGCCGCCAACTCCGTTTTCAACGTGGTCTCAAATACCTTCCGATTCTCCAAGTACCCAAAAGCTCCCGTCATCAGGATGTTGTTTACCCCAATGGGAAAGTCCCCCCGGAGGAGGGAGAGGAGCCGGTAGTTGAGATCGGAAGAAATTTCAAACCGGGTCAAATCGTACTGATTTTGGGCATTCAGGTTCCTTCCAAACACCCTATCCGCCGCACTGAAATAATTGGTCCTATTGGCGTTCACGTCCACACTGAGACCCGTTACCTCCAGGATGGGGACAAGATCCCGGTGACTGGCCAGCCTTGAACCGTCTCCAGAGGCAAGATGCACCTCCAGCATGGGGGAGAAAAATTGTCCCGTGAGACGATCCAAGGAGGCCGACACCTTAGATATTAAATCCAAAGCCCCGGCATCCGAGAGTTGCGCCACGGTGATACCGAGCACGTCCCGAAGCCGGGTCAATGTGATGTACTTGCTCAAGGTCTACCCCTGCTTCTCCCGCGCCGTGATCACGCACTTGGCGGACCCGACGTGAGAGCGGAGGCCAGAGGAGGTTTTAATCCCCTTCTTACCGCAAACGGTACACGTCCACGGACCTTTTTTCTTCTTGGCCAGGATGTCATTTTCAATGATGGTGTCCGCGTCCAGAGCGTCAAGGTCGTACCCTTCAGGCTCCGGAGCAGCTTCCTTCTTGGCCGGTTTCTTTTTAGGCTGTCCCTTTACCCTACCCGCCGTCACGGTTTTGGACGTGATAGGGGGTGAGGAGGGGGCCGGGGAAACCCCCTCCTCGGTAGTATCCGGCTTGACCGGGAGATTCTTAGCATCCACCTCCACGAAAAACTCAGGTTGTTTCGTGAAGTAATCCACGTCCGCATCCGCCACCTCCAGGGGTGTCCCCGCCTGGAAGTAGTACCGCCTACCGGAAGGACAACCTCTCACGAACTTTGTTTGGTCCATGACCAAATCAAATCTGTGAGCCTTGCCCATAATTCACCTCCTCAGTTCATTGCACACGTGTGCAACGGACTATTTGCGCTTGATGTTGATGGCCTTGACGATGGACTCCAGATTCTCGATCTGGACGGCCACCTCATTGTACATGACCACCTCTACGCGGTCGTAGTCCTTGTTGAACTCGCTGAACACGCGGGTCTGGTCCAGCATTCCGAAGATGAAGTTCATGGGGTTGGCGAGCCACATGAAAGTGCCCTCCAACACGGTCCCTGCTCCGGACGCCGCTCCGGTGACGACGGCGATGGTGAGGCCCAAGGTGGCGTAAGCCGCCTGTGCCGGGGTGGACGGGGCCTGAATGTCGATCTCGGACGCGGCACCGGTGGTGGAGGAGGTCAACCTGAGCCTCCCGTCATCGTCTGAGGCCACGAGACCGTTGGCGATGAAGGTGGCGTCGGCGTTGATGAAGGCCGCGATACGAATGGCCTCCCATACGCCTTCCGGAAGGGCCATCTCGTAGGCTCCGGCGTTGTCCACGTCGATGTCGATGAGGTCATTGACGCCGGTACGGATCTCGAAAGGACCGTACTGTACCCCGACCACGATGGCCGGAGTGGCCACCGCGCCAGCCGCCACGGGCATGTCCGCCGGGATCAGCGGGATGATGGACGCCGGGACTCCTAGCACCGGGGGAGCGTCGCCACGGTAGGCGGCGTCACCCAAGGCGGTTTCGCGGTCCGCGATGGTGTCCATCCAGTCAATGTTGGTCATCCGGGAAACGAGCCACCGGAGGTCCGGATCCTGGAGGAACTGTTGGGGCATCTTGCGGAGCATGTCCGTGAAGATGCTCTTGGAGATGGTGGCCGCACCGGCGTCCACGATTTGGGCGTCGTCGGTGAG
>Ga0180433_10003143_pt1 | contig 24550 bp, 16 predicted proteins | sample SS_ome_8_FD_132980 | JGI IMG/M metagenome (GOLD analysis project Ga0180433, IMG submission 132980) | Hypersaline lake sediment archaeal communities from the Salton Sea, California, USA - SS_1_D_1 metaG | ecosystem: Environmental > Aquatic > Non-marine Saline and Alkaline > Hypersaline >... | reverse complement strand
TTCATAGAAGATGGAAAATGGGCGTGTTTTCGAAATCATCAATCAGGTTATTCAAAAAGCCTTCCATCACGGATTTGGAAATGGATGCGCTATTCCTATATGCGGAACCTGTCGCGTTATGGATTTATATCGAGCCATGTTGATCTCTCTAATGATATATATTATAATCTGCAGATAATATTATCAATGCCTATTATCCAACTGCATAGAATAAATGAAGGCAGGGATCAAATTAAACGTGTAACGGGTGGAAATTTCAAACGCGCATTAAAAGCTATTTTTTGCGCATGATATTTTAATCCATCCCGCTATAAGGAGTGAACGAATAACAGTAGAGGTCTTTACGTTAGCCGTAATCGCACTTGATCTAAGGATTCAAAAGAAATAAAGAGCACATAGTCCACTGAATACAAAGGAGTTTGGCATGAGGCATAAGAAATTAGCATCTTCGATCATTATTTTGCTAGGCATGACTATCACTTTCATCTTCTTATCGTGTACAGATCACGATAGAAATGGGAATGCCAATAAATCTCCGGCTGCTGATACAGTTCTCAAGAACGGCAAAATTATCACGGTTGATCCATCCAACAGGATTGCCGAAGCCGTGGCGGTCAAAGATGGCAAAATCATCGCAGTCGGATTGAACAAAGAGATCCGGAAAATGATCGGGAGCCGCACACAAATTGTCGATCTCGAGGGGTTCACCGCTACACCCGGCCTCAGTGATTCTCACTGCCACTTTTCTGCTGCGGTCATGCGTCTCCACAGTCTCGATCTGAATTATCCTGGAGTGCAGAATATTGCTGAGGTCAAGAAAGGAGTTGCAGAAAGGGTAAAAACACTCAAGCCGGGAGAATGGATACGCGGCATAGGGTGGGATGAAGGAAAACTGGAAGAGCTCAGGTACATCTATGCAACTGACTTGGACCCTGTTTCCCCAGATAATCCTGTTTATCTGAGGCATACCATGGGTCATTACGGAACAGCGAACAGTATGGCGCTCAAGCTCGCCAACATCACCAAGAACACTCCCGATCCACCGGGGGGAACCATCGACAGGTATCCGGATGGAACTCCTACCGGCGTGCTCAAAGAATCCGCGCAGTCGCTGGTCGCTCGTTTGATTCCCGAATTTACCACCACCCAATTTCAAGAGGGCATGATCAAGATGATGCAGGAATTCAACAAGGAAGGGATGACAGCTGTCAAAGATCCGGTGATAGACCCACAACGATGGAAGGCGTATCAAAATCTGAGTAATCAGGATAAACTTACGATCAGGGTATTCGGCCTCTGGAAAGCGGGCGATACTACACGAGAAGCCCAGGGTCTTATTGACCGGGTTGCCTCCACTACAAAACCCTATCTCCCAACGGATAATGACAGATTGATTTCAGGAGGTATAAAAATATTTTTGGACGGAAGCGGAGGAGCGAGAACGGCCTGGTTATACAAAGAGTGGAACAAGAACTTCAGAGACAAAGACACGGGCAATTATGGTTATCCTGTTATCGAACCCCAAATCTTCAGGAAACAGGTCAAAATGTTCCATAACGCCGGATTACATATCAGTGTTCATGCCATCGGAGACAAAGCCATCGACTGTACAGTCGATGCGTACGCAGAGGCCCTCGAAGAAAATCCCATCCACGGTTTACGCCACGGAATCATTCACTGCGTCATACCTTCAGACCACGCGATAGAGGTGATGGCTGATCTGCAAAAAAAATATGATGCTGGCTACCCGGAAAGCCAGCCCCCGTTCACATGGTGGATCGGTGATACATATGCCGGGAACTTTGGCCCGGACAGAGTTCTCAGGCTCAATCCTTTCAAAACCTTTCTCTCCAAAGGGGTAAAATGGGGAAGCGGTTCTGACTTTCCCGTCACTCCCTTTGAGGCAAGATTCGGGCTCTGGGCGTCTGTCGCACGGGAGACAATGCGGGCGGTCTACGGGCCAACGCCCTTCGGAATGGATGAATCTGCCGATATGATCAACACCTTGCGATCATACACTTTGTGGAACGCCCATCAAATGTTCCTGGAAGAAAAAATTGGGTCTATTGAAGTCGGAAAGTACGCCGATATTGCCGTATGGGACAAGGATTTCTACACAGCATCCCCTGAAGAGATTAAGAATTGCCAGTGTCTCATGACTCTGTTCGAAGGAAAAATTGTCCATATTGACCAGAAATCAGGTCTTCAAGCGCTCCATTTGAATGCTCAAGAAAAAAGTGAGTGAAAAAAATCATTGTGACCCGCATGGGATGATGAGCCAATACCTTAAATTGAACGCTTGCCCGGATCCATCGCGAAACACCGAGAAAGCAAGGAATTACTAACGTTCTGCTATAATGCATTGTTAGCTTTCAATACCTAGTGAAAGCAGGAGAGTGAGATGCCGCAAAGACAAAAAAATAACACGCAGACCCCCTCGTTTCCCATACTCCCATATCGTTTCGATCAGAAAAACGAAGTTTTCAAAAGAGCACACTGGGATGAAAAAATCATGCCTCTTCACGAATCTCTCAACACCAAAAACTATAGAGATAAAGACGGATACACCAGGATAGACTTTGGCCTGCACACGGCCGCATGGAACCTGGAAAGAAGTTTTGGGTTTGGCAATTGGAGGAGCAATTCAGGGCTGTATTCATGGGAGGACACCTGTCAAGCCCAGGAAAACCTACAGGAAGCTGATCTAAAAAAAATAGATAAATCGCCGAAAGAATTGAGCCGGTTGATCAAAAGGGCCGCCCGTTTTTTCGGTGCTGATCTTATCGGAATTTGCAGGCTTAACCCCAACTGGATCTACTCCCATGAATTCAACGTCCTCACCAAAAATCATTACCCGCTCGAAATCCCCCAGGGATGCGATAATGCCATAGCCATGGCAGTGGCAATGGACTATGATCTCATCCGTTCTTCACCGACTGCAGCAGCCGGTGGGGCTTCGGGACAAGGCTATTCCCAAATGGCCTTCATCGCCAGTTCACTGGCGTCTTTTATCCGGAGTCTGGGATTTCAAGCCCTACCCTGCGGGAACGATACGGCTTTGAGTATTCCAATAGCCATGGCAGCAGGCTTGGGAGAATGGAGTCGAATGGGTCTTTTAGTCACTGAGGAATTCGGTCCGAGAGTGAGGTTGTGTAAGGTGTTCACAGACATGCCGCTTGAACACGACTCATACCGTCCATTCGGCGTTGTCGAATTCTGCAAAACCTGTAAAATTTGTGCCAATCACTGTCCGTCAAAGGCGATCCCCGACGGAGAAATGACGACTGAGGGTCCCAATATATCCAGCCATTCCGGAATCAAGAAGTGGTACATAGACGGAGAACGATGCTATTCATTTTGGGCAAAGAACCACATGGGCTGTGCTGTCTGTTTACGTGTCTGTCCTTTTAACCAGCGTCCGGGAAAGATCCACGATCTCGCCAGACTCATGATCCGGCGAGCACCGGCCCTCAACCCGTTCCTTATTCAGCTCCATAAAATACTGAACTATGACAAACCTTACCCAGCAGAAAAATTTTGGAATTCGTGAATACAACTCCTGATTCCGGGGGAACGTGAACCAGAACAATCTCCAGAAAGAGGAAACTCTCTGAAAGAACTTCGAGTGCCTCTGTCCCTCTCGCGGACCATTCCGTCAAAATGAAATTGTCCTAATCTGTTCTTTATTTCAAGAGGAAGGCCGTGTAAAAAATCAGAAACAGCAAATTCTTCGGTTTCATTTATATTTTATAACTCTGTATTCTGTATATTATAAAATAAAATGATCGCATTTGAACCTCGATCGGCATTCTCCACAACTTCATTAATTTGTATGACTTATATCGATTCTAAGCTTCCTGAGAGTTGCATTTGACGTTCGAGCCCACAAGAAATTGATTGACTTGTCAACGATCAAATCATTATTATTAATCACAGAAGGAGCGTATAACATGATAAGGGAAACCAAAAAAACCATTGGATTTTTAATTCTGAGCCTTGTTCTGAGTTGTGTTTTAGCGGGAAGCACTGTCATTCTCGAGGACATCTTCGACTACCGATCGATCGGCGAAGTCCAAGTCTCTCCGGATGGAAGGCAAGCTGTTTTTACCGTCAATTCCCAAGACCTTGAGAGCAACACCAACCATTCCGATCTCTGGCTCATTGATCTTGAAACCGGGAGATATTTTCAACTCACTCAAGGCGAAAAAAACCAGAGATCGCCTGCATGGTCTCCGGATGGCAAGAGGATTGCCTTCCTCTCCAACCGAAAGGGACCCAGTCAGATTTGGGTGATTTCCCCCAGCGGAGGAGAAGCTGAACTTGCCGCTAACTTTGGAAGGATAAATATTTTGCAGTTCCGCTGGCTGCCTCAGGGAAATGGCTTCGTGTTCATGGCTGTTCGTCCGCCAAGGCCGACATCTCCGCCGCCGCAACGTGTCCCTTCCGGAGAGAGACCTTACGAAGGCCCCATAACAGTCGACAAAACCGTTACCCACTATAACTTGAAACCGCGAATGAAGGCCCGTCTCTTAAAGATGGAATTTGGCAGCAAAAAGCCTGATATGCTCATTAAGGACGATTGTCATATTCTCTCTTTCGATGTTTCTCCCGATGGGCAAACCATCGTCTTCAGTTCCCAGCCAGCTTCGGGAAGACTGTATGAACAGGAATCGGATCTGAAAATTCTGGACCTTAAATCCAGAACAACAAGATCCCTGATAACACAGCCGGGCGCCGACTCAAATCCTAGGTTTTCCCCTGATGGAAAGCAGGTCGCTTTCATCCACCACGCGGGAGGTCTGGCCAACCGGACACTTCAAATCGTAGGGGCCGATGGCACTGGCGTGAAAGAAGCTATCCCCTCGTTCGATGAGACAGTCGGGAACTATGATTGGTCCTCGGATAGCAGACAGATTCTTTTCAGCGGAAGGCAAGGAGTGTCGATGCTCGCTTTCCGTGTAGATGTTTCCTCAGGAAAATACCAAGCCATCAAAGCATTGGATGGTCTTCATGTCTGCAAAAGCTTCAGCTTCAGCAGGGATGGCCGGACAGGAGCTGCCGTGATTTCCGATGCGCACTCTCCGGAGGAAATCTTTCTCATTCAAAATGCTGGTCAATCAAGGCAAAAACTCACACAAATCAATAAAAAATTTGAAGGAAAGGCGCCGAAAATTGAAATCCTCAAATACAAATCCAGGGATAAACTGGACATCGAGGGTCTTGTTGTCAAGCCCAAAGATTTTACCCAGGACAAAAAATATCCCCTGCTGGTCATCGTGCATGGAGGCCCTGCAGGGGTGTTCACTTACAGCTTCAATCCAGGAAGAGGGGCCTATCCCCTGTATGGTTTTGCCGAGCAGGGCTATGTGGTGTTCCTTCCCAATCCCCGCGGAAGCACCGGTTACGGAGAAAGCTTCCGTAGCGCCAACTTCCGGGACTTGGGGGGGAAAGATTTCCTAGACATCATGACTGGGGTCGATCTTCTGATCGAGAAGGGAATCGCAGATCCAGACCGGATGGGCCTCATGGGCTGGAGCTATGGAGGATTCATGTCCTACTGGACGGTCACGCATACGGACCGCTTCAAAGCGATCTCTGCCGGGGCTGGTTTGACCAACCTTCTCAGCTTCTACGGGACCAACGACGCCGAAGGCGCCGGCATTGATTTCTACTTTGGAACCACACCCTGGAAAAATTCCCAGCTGCTTTGGGACCATTCGGCGCTTCAGTTCGCTGATAACGCCAAGACACCGCTGCTGATTCAGCACGGCGGAAACGATGTCCGTGTTCCGCTCGCACAAGCGCAGGAATTCTACTTTGCAGCAATCAAAGTCGGCCTTCCTGTCAAGATGATCGTCTATCCGAGACAGGGACACAGTATCAGAGAACCCAAGCTGTCTTTATCGGCCATGGAACACAATTTGGAGTGGTTCAACAAATGGGTGTTGGGCATAGAGCCAAAGAGCAAAAAGAGTGATCACAGATAAATTCCTCTCTCGATACTGACCATAATAAAAGGAGGATCCTGATGAATTGCATCAAGCTTAAAAAATGTAAAACAACGACCTTTTTTCCAGCATGTCTTATTCTTTTGTTGGTCTTGCTTCTGGCTTTACCTTCTCCGGCTATCAACAAAACTCTTCAGGACAAAGTCGACGAATACATCGGTGCTTTGGTTAAAATGGGGAAATTCAGCGGAAGTCTGCTCATCGCCAAAAATGGTGATATCCTCCACAGCAAAGGATACGGACTGGCCAACCGCGAACACGATGTCCCCAACACATCCCAAACGATATTTCGCATGGGATCGATTGGCAAGCAATTTGCCGCTACGGCCATCATGCAGCTCCAGGAACAGGGAAAGCTGGATGTCAAGGATCCGCTCACAAAATACATTCCTGACTATCCCAACGGAGATATCATAACCCTGCACCACCTCTTGACCCACACATCAGGGATTCCCAACTTGACGGATTTCCCGGAGCACAGAAAGACGATCATGATCCCATCTCCCGTGGAAAAGACTATCCTCAGATTCAAGGACAAGCCTCTGGAGTTCGCCCCAGGTGAAAAGTTCAAATACTGCAATTCAGGATGGCTTCTTTTGGGTTACATCATCGAAAAAGTCTCCGGAAAAACATATGAAGACTATCTGGAGGAACACATATTCGGTCCGTTGAAGATGACCAACTCGGGTTACGATCATCACAGCACCATCCTGAAAAACAGGGCTTCAGGCTATCATATAACCAAGGAGGGGCCCGTCAATGCTCCCTATGTCGATATGTCTATACCGCATGCGGGAGGGGCCCTGTACTCAACGGTCGAAGATTTTTTTCTCTGGGACAGGGCGCTTTATACCGAGAAAATATTGACAAAAGCATCCCTAGAAAAAATGTTCACTCCCTTCAAATCCAACTATGGCTACGGATGGCGCATCGATTCGATTTACGGACATAAACGCATTCATCACGGCGGGAGTATTTTCGGCTTCCAGGCTCACATTGCCAGGTATGTGGATGACGACACCTTTGTCGTTTTTATGTGCAATCAAAGACCCATAAACGCAAAGAAAATCGCGGAGGATCTTGCCGCTATTGTTTTTAACAAGCCATACACACTTCCCGCAGTGGAAGCGACAGCAGAAAAAAACGAGGAGAAAAACAAGAAATAACGAGGGAAACAATGACAGCAAAAAATTCATTGACACTAGCATTCTTACTTTTGTTTACGTGTTTGATCTTATCTGGCTGTTCTCAAAGCAACGCCCCTGGCCAGGAAGAAGAATATGATCTGGTCATTGCCAACGGTAGAATCATGGACCCCAAGATGAGGACCGAAACCACAGCAGATATAGGAATCTGTAACGGAAAGATTTCCGCGATCGCTACTCCTGGACAATCACTCAAGGCAGAAAAAACAATCGATGTCAAAGGCCTGGTCGTCGCACCCGGTTTCATCGATATGCACGCCCATGATGGAATTATCGATATGACGATGCAATCCCATGTTCTGGACGGCGTGACAACCATGATCAGCGGGAACTGTGGTGGGCACCCCTACCCCTTAGGGGATCATCTCAGCAAGCTTGAACAGGAGGGAAGCCTGATCAACTACGCGACCCTGGCCGGACATAACACATTCAGACGCCTTGCCGGCATCAAGGATAGGAATGCGGCCGCCACACCTGAGCAGATCAAAAAGATGCTTGAGTTCGTCAAGGAAGAAATGACGGCTGGGGCGTTGGGTGTATCCTATGGGATCGCCTACGCTCCGGGTGCAACATACGAAGAAATTCTTGCTCTAGCCACCGAAGTCGCCAAATTGGGAGGCATGCTGTCTTCCCACGCGAGATCGGGCGCGATCACTCAGGAGGGAATCGATTCCTTCAGGGAGATGATTCAATTGGCTAAAGACAGCGGCCTCCCCCTTCAATTCAGCCATATCGGCAGCACCCTGGCCAAGAGCGACAATATGGATAAGTTTCTCGAAGAAATGGCCCAAGCCAGGTCCGAAGGCGTCCGGATCTCGGCGGATATTTACTCCTACCTGGCTACAGGAGGCGCCATAGGGAGCGCGATTGCTGATCCTGGATTTTTCGAGAAACACGGCCACAAACCCCAAGACATCGAAGTTGTCGGCACGGTCAAAATAGACGGAAAAGTTTTCATGGAGCCAGGTTCTCGTTTCAAGGACGAGGAGCAGTTCTATTATGTCAGAGACAAAATTTTGAGCGGTGAAATCCCGGAGCCCGGTATGATTGCCCATATCATGAAACCGGATAAAGTAAAAATGGGTATGGCTAACCCTTTTGTCATGTGCGGGAGTGACGGTGTCGTCGGAAGGGATAGGGTGTCTAAAAAATACCGGGGGCATCCGCGGGTGGCCGGCAATTTTTCCAGATTCCTCGGTTATTGGACTCGCGAAGAAGGCACCGTCGATTTGATGAAGGCCCTGTTCAAAACATCCACCCAAGCTGCGTTGTTCCTCGGTCTGTCCAATAAAGGTAGAATCGCTGTCGGCGCGGATGCGGATATCGTTGTCTTCAATCCAGAGACAATCAAAGACAGGTCCACATTTGGCGACGCGTTCATGACCCCACCCGAGGGCATCGACTACGTGATCGTCAACGGACAATTGACAGTGTCGGAGGGAAAGCTTGTGCCAGGAGTGAAGGCGGGCAAGGTGATCCATCGCACCTGGACCGTCCCCGGACAGGCAGAACCAGCGACCTGAATAGGATTACCGATTTTTCGAATCGCCTGCGGATCAGCAAGCTTTCTTCGCAAACCGTATAAAGGCTTTGACACATTTCAGATAAACAACTCTTCGAAGAGGAGGGAACAATGATAATTTTATCCAAAAGAACATCACAATCACAAATTCCGCTCTTTCCTTTTCATTTGATCGTTGTTTTACTTTTTTTTCTCATTGTCCCAGCTCAATCTCAGGAGAGTCTTCAGAGTGATAGTGGGAGAAAACTCGATGTCCCTTCACCCCGATCCGTTTTGGGTTACAGCATAGGTGAAGAGGGACATCTGACCTATTACGACGACATTCTGAAGTATTTCAATCTCGTGGCCCGGAGCTCGGACCGGGTCAAAGTGCAGGAGTACGGGACATCGACAGAAGGGCGGCCCATGGTCTATGCTATTGTTACATCTCCCTCAAATCATGCGAAGCTCGATCATTACAAGTGGATCATCAAAAAACTGGCGAATCCTCGTAAAATCAGCAGAGAAGAATGCGCCCGGCTCGTTTCCGAAGGAAAACCCGTTATCCTCATCGAAACCAATATCCACTCCACCGAGGTCTCCAGCGCGGAAACCATTATGGGCTTTCTGTATAAGCTTGCCTCGACAAATGAGCCCGAAACTCTGGACATACTGGACAACACGATTGCTCTGCTCATCGCTTCGCAGAATCCCGACGGCCACGACCTGCAATGCGACTGGTATACCAAATACAAGGGAACCGAATACGAAGGCTTTCCACACACTGCAAGCCCGCCCAACTACCATAAATATATCGGCCATGATAACAACCGTGATTTCATTGCCTTCCAGATCGTTGAATCAAAAAATCTGGTCAACCTGGTAAACGAATGGCTGCCCACCATTCACCACGGGATGCACCAAATGGGCACAAAAGGTGGAAGGGAGGCTTTCCTGCCGCACGGCACATGGCCCTACGGAGGTCAAGTCCATCCCACGGTTCTGGCCGAATGGATACTGCTCGGAGGTCATGTCTTCAACGATATGGCACGCCGGGGCCTCACCGGCTATTACTGTGCGGCTTACGAAGGGGTTTTCTATCACCCGAGCGGGACGGCCAGCTATTCATTGGGCCACGGCTCCAACCTCTCCATGAACGAGACTGCCGGTGTCTGGGGCGGATCACCGGTATTCATCAAACCCGGGGAGATCAGGAAGGAAGCCCGGACACAATACTGGAATAACTATGCTCCCTGGCCAGGCGGAAAGTGGAGCTTGAAGGACTGTGTGACATACGAAATGACAATGCTGAATGGAATGCTGGCCTGCGTGGCCAAATACCGCGAACTGTTTCTCGATAATTTTGCGCTCAGGCTGCGCGATCAATACGAAAAAGGCACCAAAGCTCCGCCTTATGCCTTCATCTTTCCACCTCTTTCCGAACAGAGGGATCCCGTCGTGGCAGCACAACTCCTGAAAAAGCTCATCTGGGGACTGACTGAGGTCCACATCGCCAAGGCCCCCTTCACCGCCGACGGAATCACCTACCCGGCAGGCTCTCACGTTATACTGATGGCTCAACCGATGAGACTCTGGACAAAATATCTTCTCGAAGTCCAGGGCAAACATCCCATGGAACGTCCCAGGGATGTCACGGCTTGGACACAAGGGTACATGATGGGCGTGGATGTCATCCAGGCTGACAGTGCTTTTTCTGCCGAATTGTCTCCTGTTGACGATGTGACACCACCGGCGGGATCTGTCGATGCCGGGGCCAGTTATGCCTATGTCTTTTCGCACAGGATGAACAACGCTTCCATCGCCGTAAACAGACTGCTCAAGGATAACCATGATCTCTATTTTGCGGCAGAAGAATTTACGGGAGGCAAGAAATGGCCGGCGGGAACAGTGATAGTGCCTGCCAAAGATGGCATGGACCGTATCATGACCGGATTGGCCAACAATCTGCATATTACCGTCCATGCAATAAAGGAAAGGCCTTTAATCAAAGCCTGGAAACTGAGGCAGCCGAAGACCGGCCTCTACCTTCCTGTCACCGGACGAAAGGGCAACATGGAAGAGGGACACACAAGAGTGGTTCTCGAGAAACACGAGTTTCCCTTCCATCGTGTTTCCGATCCTGAGATCATCGAAGGAAATCTGAAGGATAAATACGATGTGTTCATCATGGCTGACGGATCGGCGAAAATCTTTTATGAGGGCCCGCCACAACCGCATCCGTTGGCCACTCGAGGTCTCGGCAAGGAGGGATCCGAAAGCCTCAGAGAATTCGTTGCTGAGGGAGGGACATTCATCGGCAACGGAAACGGAGGCGGGATGTTTCCGAGCTCATATTTCGGCGAAGGATTGGAGATTACTGAGGCTGACAGGAAGGGATTCTTCTGTCCCGGGTCAATCCTCAAAATCAAAGTGAATACTGCGCACCCGATCGGGTACGGGATGCCGGATGAGGCCGCTGCTTTCTTCTGGAACAGTCCTGTCTATGAATCTTCAGAAGCACAAACGGTGGTGTCCTATGCAGATAAAGCTATTCTGATGAGTGGATGGATAAAAGGTGCGGATAAGATTTCCGGCAAAGCAGCCATCGTGGATGCGCCTCTTGGAAAAGGAAGAGTGGTTCTCATCGGCTTCAGCATTCTCCAAAGAGGCCAGGCTGTGGGCACATTCAAGCTTCTCTTCAACGCCATCCACTACGGCGGAGCCACATTGACGACGCTCCGGTGATTTTAAAAAATTTTGGAAATGAAAGCCAATCGCGCTCTAGGACAGCAGCTCTTTGAGGAAAGAAAGGTCGACATTCCCTCCGCTGAGAACCACCGCCACGTTCGAATCCATCTTTAGCCCGGACACCTTGGCGTTCAAGAGCGCGGCCAGCGGGACGGCACCCGAGGGTTCAACCAGAAGCTTGGCCCGCTCGAGGAGCAGGATCATCGCAGATTTAATCTCGTCCTCGCTGACCAGGACTATCTCATCGACGCTGTCCCTGACAAGCTGAAACGTCATCTCACCCGGTTTCTTTAAAGCCAATCCGTCGGCAATCGTCCTGACCTCGGAGAGTTCCTCGATCCGGCCCGATTTCAGGGAAGCATACATAGCCGCTGCGCCTTCGGGTTGGACGCCGAGTATTCTGATGTTTGGTTTGATCTGCCTGGCAGCCAGGGCTATGCCGGAGATAAGAGCCCCACTGCCAACAGGTGCCACAATCGTATCGATTTCAGGTCGATCTTCAAGGATTTCAAGAGCCAGGGTCCCATATCCGGAGAGGGTGGGATGGAAGGTCGGAAAAACAGGTTCCTGGAAGGCATGAATCCAAGTCAAACCCTTTTCCTCGCTCAGTTCGCGTACTTTTTGAACCACATCCAAGGAAGAAGACCCGTACACCAACGTCTCGGCGCCGTAGCCTTGCGTGGCTTCGAGTTTCGGCCTGGATACAAAGCTGGGCATCACGATCAGAGCTTTGATCCCCAATCGCTGACAGGCATGGGCCACAGCCTGAGCCCAATTGCCGCTTGAGCTGGTGATGATGCCCTTATCCCTCGCTTCCTTCGGAATTGAGTTCAATGCCGTATAGGCGCCTCTTATCTTGTAGGACCCATTTTTTTGGAGACATTCCGGTTTTAGGTACAGTCGACAGTGGGTCATCTCCGAAAAAGTCCTCGAATACTGGAGAGGGGTTGGGTTGATAATGCCCGTTAAAGACAGTTTCATTTTGACGAAATCTTCTTTCTGAAATACCATTCTCATATTAAACTCTCTTTGATCCAGTACCCTTACCGCGAATACACGACAGCCATTCTTCTTCTGGATTTAAAATGCATTGGACTTATTATATTCTATAGACTACAATATCACAAGATATAAAATGAGTGTCCGTAATCCCTGCATTTTTACTGCCGACTCCATGATACTTCCAGAAAAGATTATCCTGTGGAAAAATTCCTGGCGGATCAGCCAACAAAATTGCGCGCCTTCATTGATATTTTTGCCGCATTTGGATACATTAATGACTCTTCGGAAATGACAATCGTCTGATGAGGGAAAGACTGGAGGACCCGAAATGATCAAAAAAATAAGCCACCTGGGAATGGCGGTTAAGGATTTGGCGGAAAGCAGAAAATTTTACGAAAAAGTGTTCGGGTTGACAACATCCGACCCGATTGTGGGAGGGGGCGGTACGATTCACGTGAGCATGATCCCGGTGGGCGACGTGCATATCGAGCTGTTGCAGCCTGTGGGCACAGAGGGCGTTATGGCCAAGTTTCTGGAGAAGCGCGGAGAGGGATTCCATCACATTTGCTACGAAGTGGAGGATATCCATGCCGAGATCGACCGGATGAAAACCGAGGGAATGGAAATTCTGGGTGAGGTCATGGACGGCGTCGAAGGACCCAGCGTTTTCCTTCATCCAAAAAAAACCCACGGCGTTCTGGTCGAACTCGTAGAGAAAAAAGAGCAATAAAACCCAAAATAATTCGGGGGACATCATACTTAACTTCAAACGTATAAATATGACCTTGGGATTAAAACGTCCCCCAATCTCAGATTTCGATTTGAGGGAGAGGCGATAATGGACTTTGAACTCAGCGAACAGCAACTCATGTTCAAGGATATGGCACGGAAGTTTGCCGATCAGGAGATCGCACCGGTAGTCAAGGAAAGCCTGCGCAAAGAGACATTCGATGCCGGTCTGATAAAAAAGCTTGCCGCCCAGGGACTTCTGGCGCCGCACATGCCCGAAGAATATGGGGGATTGGGATTGGACTATGTTACTTCAGCCATCATCTGGGAATCGCTGTGCACGGCCAGCCTGGCCGTTACCCAGGCCGCCATCAGCGGCCCCATCCAACCGGCCACCAATCTTCTGGATGCCGGTTCGGAGGAACAAAAGCAGAAATACCTCCCTGCAGTCTGTAAGGGCGAAAAAGTCATGTCCGGCGCCGTCGTGGAGCCAAACGCCGGGAGCGACTCGTCCATGATCGAAACCACAGCCGTCAAGGACGATGACAAATGGATCATCAACGGGACCAAGATCTTCATCACCAACGGAGAATTCGCGGACATTATCCTCTTTATCGCCCAGACCGATAAAACTAAAGGTCTGAAGGGCCTGGCCAGCTTTATCTGTGAGAAGGGCACCCCTGGATTTTCCAGCACCCCACAGAAAGGAAAGATCAGCTGGCGTGCGGGGAGTGAGGGGACAATCCGGTTCACGGATATGGTGCTTCCCCTGACAGCCCAGATCGGTGAGACAGGAAGAGCGCTGAGGGACGCTCTGAGAGGTATCGACACGGCCAGGCTGTTTCTGGCGGCCGGTGCTATCGGATTGGCCCAGAGCTGCCTCGAGTCCAGCATCAAGTATGCGCATGAACGGGTACAGTTCGGAAAACCTATTGGGGGCCACCAGCTCATACAGGAGATCATCGCCGATATGGCCACTAGGATCGAAGCCTCCCGATGGCTCACCTACCGGGCGGCTGATATGAAAACTCGGGGGGAACGTCACATCAAGGAAATGTCCTATGCCAAGTATTTCGCCACAGAGACGGCTCTCTGGGTAGCTACACAGGCGGTCAAAATCCACGGCTCCTTTGGAACTATCGACGACTATCCGGTCGGCCACCACTACCAAGATGCCATCACAGCCACCATCCTCGGAGGCACGGCCCAGATGCATCAACTGACTATCGGGCAGCAGCTTCTTGAAATCCCGGCATTCCGGTAAAATAAAAAGACAGGCGGCATGCACACACAAATCGTTGACAGATGACACAGAAAGGAAAGAGAAGTGGGTGAAAAGTTTGACGCCATAGTCGTCGGGGCCGGACCGGCCGGCTCAACCTGCGGCTACACCCTGGCCAAAGCAGGACTGAACACTCTGGTTGTCGAAAGAGGCAAATTCCCGGGCGCTAAAAACATGTGGGGCGGGGCCTACTACGGGCCTCTTCTCCATCAAATCTTTCCTAATTTCTGGGACGAGGCTCCCGTAGAACGCTATATCAAACGCAGGAAATTCTCCTTTCTCACCGATGATTCAGCCCTCTCCGTGGATTTCGCGTCCGAAAAATTCGGGGAACCCCCGTACAACGGCTTCTCGATACTGCGGGCTAAGTTTGACGCCTGGTTGGCGGCCAAGACAGAGCAGGCCGGTGCCATCGTGGCCTCAGGACTTCAAGCCGATGACCTACTCAGAAAAAACGGGAAAGTCTGCGGCATCAAAGCTGGCGGCGATAAACTGCCCGCTGATGTTGTCGTGGCCTGTGACGGCGCGAACTCCATTCTAGCCGAAAAAGCAGGCCTCAGGAACCCGTTCTCTCCAAAGGATATGAAGCAGGGCGTCAAAGAGGTCATGCAGCTTCCGCGGGACGCGATCGAGCAGCGCTTCAATTTGAGCGAAAAGGAGGGCCTTGCCTGGGAATCGCTCGGGACCTTTACCCAAGGCATCCCCGGCGGCGCCTTCATCTACACCAATAAAGACAGTCTGTCGATCGGTGTGGTTCTTCAGCTCGATGCCCTGGCTGAAAAAAAGGTCAAGGCCAACGACCTGCTCGAATCGTTCAAGCAGCATCCGCAAGTGGCCCCTTATCTTCGGGATGGCAAAATGGTGGAGTATTCGGCCCATCTGATTCCGGTATCCGGCAAGGCGATGATGCCCACACTTTACAGCGACGGCATCCTGGTGGCCGGAGATGCGGCCGCCATGACTCTGGTCACGGGGCTGGCTCTCGAAGGCGCCAATTTTGCCATAGCCTCGGGCGCGGCAGCCGCGGAGACGGTTATCGAGGCCAAAAAAACAGGAAATTTTTCACATACGATGCTCTCTCGCTATCAATCGCGGCTGGAAAAGAGTTTTGTCCTCAAGGACCTCGAAACCTTCAAGAAAACGCCTCATCTTCTGAAGAATCCCCGCCTCTATGAACAGTACCCGAAATTTCTCTGCAGCTTCGCGGAGAGGATTTTCACCAACGATGGCCAGCCCAAAGCCAAAGCCATGAAACTTCTGAAGGAGAGCATGAAAGGACACACCTCTCTCTTGCAAATCATCCAGGATCTGTGGCAGATTAAGAGGGCTCTGTGAGCGTCATGAAGATCGAAGATAAATTGGCCGTCAATAAATTTGATATTGATAAAGAGGTTCATATCCAACTCAAAGACGAACTCTGTCAAGATTGCGAGGAGCATTCCTGCCTCTATGCCTGTCCGGCCGACTGCTTTAAGCTGACTGAGGATGGGCGTATCACGTTTGCTTATGAAGGGTGCCTCGAATGCGGAAGCTGCCGCATTGTTTGCGGTGAAGATGCCATTGAATGGACTCTGCCCAGAGCGGGCTTCGGTATCTGTTACCAGTATGGATAGAGTAGAGAGCATACAGGAGTGAATATACATTCCTGATTAATCAGGGTTTTAGCTCTGTAATGAAAGAGGTTTTATTCACCGATGAATATCGTAGTGTGTGTCAAGAAAATTCCGGACCCGGAAATCCCGCCAGCCAAGTTCAAGCTGGACATCGAAGCCATGCGTGTGATTCCGCCCGAGGGCATTCCACCCGTGCTCAGTCCCTACGATGCGCAGGCCGTAGAGCTGGCCATCCGCCTCAAAGAAAAAAACGGAGGCACGATCACAGTCTTGAGTATCGATGAAGAAGGCTCTCCCAAAATCGTCCGGCATGCCCTGTCTATGGGAGCCGACGAGGGTATTGTGCTTACCGATGAAGCTTTTTGTGATGCAGACAGTTTTGGGACTGCCGACATACTGAGTCGGGCCATAAAGAAAATCGGTGGATTCGACCTGATATTATGCGGACGGCAGGCCGCAGACTGGGATGAAGGTCTTGTCGGATCGATCATCGCTGAGAAACTCGAACTGCCTCTCGTGACTTTAGCTGAAGACATAGAGCTTATGAATGACGGCGAATACGCTATCAAAGTGCGAAGGGTGACCCTGGACGGCTATCAGGTCTTTGGTGTCCCCTGCCCGGCTGTGGTCACTGTGAGCAATGAAGTAGGAGCGCCCCGCCTTCCTTCCGGATGGGGCATCATCTCTGCTTCCAAAAAAGACATTCCCGTCTGGAATGCAGCGGACATCGAGATGGACACATCAAAACTGGGACAAAAAGCTTTCAGAAGAAAGCTAAAGAAACTCTTCATCCCCGACAGAAAACGCGAGTGTGAAATTATCGAGGCCGAAACCACGGCTGAGGCGGCCGTTAAGCTGGCCGAAAGACTGAAGGACGAAGGCTGGGTGTGAGCAATGAGTGAAAACAAAGGTGTCCTCATCTGCGGCGAAGTTGGCGATCGAAATGTATCCGCGGTCACGTTGGAGCTTTTAAACGCAGGGCGGATAATCAGTGATAAGCTCGGTGAATCCTTAAGTCTTCTCCTCATCGGACAAGATATCGAAAAGGCGGCTCAGGACGCCATCACCTGTGGAGCGGATAAAGTTTACACAGCCAACGGCGCTCCATTCTCTGAATCTTTGCCCGAAACCCATGTCCGCACAGTTGCGGATGTCTGTGCAAACATCCATCCGAGGCTGATTCTCCTCGGTCAAACCGACATGGGACGCGAGGTGGCCCCGAGGTTGGCTGCTCGATTGGATGCCTCGGTCTGTCTGGATTGCGTCAAAATCAACATCGATCCTGGTACAGGAAGACTGCTCCAATCCAAGCCGGTGTACGGAGGAAATGCCCTTGCAGTGTGGGAATCGGCTAATCACTTTCCCCAAATTGTGACTCTGAGACCAAGATCATCAGAGCAGGCCGAACCCGACAACTCAAGAAAAGGCGAGATCATTTCTGTGAAGCTATCGACTGAGGGTACTTCAGCAAAGCTCATCGAAACAGTCAGAGAGGAGCTGAAAGGAATCAGCCTGGAGGAGGCCCAAGTCATCGTGGCCGGCGGCGGGGGCATAGGGGGAAAGGAGGGATTTGAGCCCCTTCACGAACTGGCTCAAATCCTTCGTGGCGCTGTCGGCACCAGCCGCGTTCCCTGCGATGAGGGCTGGATGCCTAAAAATCTGGAAATTGGCCAGACCGGTCATATGGTGAACCCCGGCCTTTATATCGCCATTGGCATATCCGGCGCCCCCCAACATCTCGCTGGTTGCTCTGGATCCAAATGCATCGTGGCCATAAACCGCGATCCCGAAGCCCACATCTTCGTAGAAGCCGACTTCGGAATCATCGGTAACTACAAAGAAGCCCTCCCCCCCCTCATCGACAAGCTCAAATCGATGCTCTCCGAATAAAATTGACTCTTTGGATGGAGGTCCTAAATATGTCAAAAAAAATATCGACAGCCTTGATGATAGGCATGATCTGGTTTGCCTTTACGGACACTTTTTTTGGCTTTAACGAAAATCCCGACCCCGGTGCCGGATCTACGCAAATGAATCACTCGACATTCGAATCGGTCATCACCCACGGCCCGATTTTGGGGAGACTGAGCCATGATAGTGTTGGGGTGTGGGTGCGGACTTCAGCTCCCGCCCGCTTTCGCGTGACATGCAGAATCGGGCATGTCTGTGTGGCACAATCTCCGATCGGTGAAACACGACTTGAAAACGATAACACCGGATGGGTGATTGTTCCCGGTTTAAGACCGAACACGACCTACGAATACGAGGTCGAGCTGGATTCCAACTATTGGATGAAAGGAGGATCTTTCACGACCCTGCCTCATGCAGATACTATCAGTAATCCTCAAAACCCAGAGGGCCTGTTCAACTTCAGCTTCGAATATGGGTGTGGAAATCAACAGAATATCCTGGAGGACCCGGGTCCCGGTATGATCGGGTATAAAACGATGTACGACAAATTCAAAGGGGAAATTCATTTTCAGATCATGAACGGGGATTGGCTGTACGAGGAACAGAGGGATTTACCCGTCGAGACATGGCAGAAAATGAACGGTATTCCGGACGACAGAATTCCCCGAACGGTCGAGATCGCGCCCACAATCGTCGGCGTTTGGGCCAATTATAAAGTCTATCTTTCGCGTGCCAAGAATCTTGCCAGGTGGCACAGAAACATTCCGGCCTTCTTCATGTATGACGATCATGAGATGATCAATGATATCAATGCGACCAACAATCCCGGCCACCGTCACCGCAAAACTGTGTTTCGTGATATCGGCATTCAGGCTTGGCGTGACTACCTTGGCTGGAGCAATCCTCTACCAAAACGAGATCCCCAGGGGATACATTTTGGAAAAGCCAATTTCAAAAAAGGTGACAATGTTCTTGTCGACAATGAAGCTGACTTTTCAAAACTTGATCTTGAACAGGCATCGAATCTAATGGTGCATTGGGGAACCCCCACGGCCGGTGTCAATGACGATTCGCTGAATGAAATCGGTGGCCATCCTGCTGCCGGAGTTTATGAAATCGTGAAAATTCTTGATCCGAACAGACTGGAAATTCGTCCGGCACCTAAGGCGGACGGCAAACAGGCGTCCTACTCCATAGGCATGCGGAATTATTACCAGATGCGCGTGAGCAACTGTCATTTCTTCATCCTGGACTGCCGGGGACACCGGCAGCTGCATGACAAGAAGAATCCCTGGAAGAAGGGGTTATCAATGCTTGGCCTCAAGCAAAAGGAGTGGCTTAAAGAAGGCATGCAGCAGAGCGATGCCGATTTTTTCTTCGTGGTCAGCACCGTGAATCTCACCATACCTCATGTCGGACCCGGGCCACCGGGCAAAGATGAAGCCTGGACGGTTTATATGGAGGAAAGAGAAGAGCTTATCAAATTCTGGGATGATCTCGGTAAGCCGGTGATGGTTCTCACCGGAGATTTGCATAATAGTTTTGTGATCAAAATCACCGATAGAGTTTGGGAATTCGCGTCCGGCCCCCACAACTCGGGAAATCACAGTCTAATGGATGAGGCTAACCGTCCTCCTAACGGCGATTATGAATACAACGGCCGCAAGGTGAATATACGGTGGTCGACCTTTCTCCTGGATGATGTGGATTACTATCCGAACGAATTCAAGCTCCCCATTCGCCCCTTTCCGTTTTTTTGTGTTGTTCAGGTCAACAATGTTTTGAACAACCCTCTCAAACTGGGAGAGGACCGCTGGGTCGCCTATCCGCAGCCACAGGTCATCTTCAGGTATTACAGCGGCGTTACAGGGGAATTGATGTATGCCGAGGCCATTGCAGCGACACAAGGAGCTCAAACCGGAAAGTAGCTAATGAAAATCAAAATCCGGACACACTTCCGATAAGTCCAACAAGAAATCGAAAAGCGCCTCACTATCCTGGCGAAGCGGATTCAGGCACTCTTCAAGCTTTAAAATCTTTCCGCTTCGTCCAAGAGCCGTTTCACCATTGCGAAAAGGGCCTCACGCACTTCATTGGTATTGGTGAAAACGATTACCCCTACCTTATCGATTTCACGAAAGAGCATGAGGGTGTTCACACCTGGATCGCTTCCGCCATGGCCCCACAGTCTTCCTTTTTCGTCGAAGTCATAGCTGTTCCAGCAGAGTCCCCGACCAAAATGTTGATCGGATAGCATCAGTTTCACTGTCTCTTCCTTCAGAATGCGTCTGCCGTCGTATTCGCCGTCGTTCATGTAGGCGGTCAAATAATGGGCATGCTGGTTGAGGCTTGTCCGGACTAGCCCATCCGGATAATTCGGAAAGCTGTAGAAACAATGGGGTCGAAATGATCCTTTCTTGAACGGCGAATCCTTGTCGCGCCAAGTGCGCAATATTCTTGTGGGATACCTTGCATGTAGAGAGTCAAGCAATTCGCTTTCATCCGGCTTGAAAGCTTCAGGGATGTAGGTGTAAGGAATGGAATGGTTCTCGAGGTTGATATCGTTTATAAGCCAGCCGCTTTCATTCATTGCCAACGGCTCAAAGATATGCGTTTTTGTATAATCGGTGAACGTGACACCGCTGATTCTCTCGACGAGGTAGCCAAGAAGGCCAAATCCGACATTCGTGTAGGCCCTGGGTTCGGCTGGAATCTCACCTTCTTCGCCCGGCTTCCAGACATGAAAATTCTTCTCTTCATTGTAGTATTGGCCATCTGGGGTAAGATACTCCTTGACCCATGTCTCCAACGAAACGACAGGATCACCACAGGCATAGGATTCATCGTAGGCAGGCCCGTCTTTTATTGCAGACCGATGAGAGAGAAGCTGCCTGAAAGTGATGATCTCATCAGGGAATCGGGGATGTTTAAATGTAAAAGGGAGATAGTCGTTCACATCATCATCAAGTTTAAAGAGCCCCTTTTCCCAGAGCTGCATCACGGCTGTGGCCGTAACTGTTTTGGATATTGATCCTATATTCTGTACTTTATCCGGAGTCATTGGAATCTTATTCGCAATGTCTGCCCATCCATAACCATCGGCCCAGACAACCTTGCCTTCCTTTATGATGCAGGCCGCAACACCGGCCATCGGGGTGTTTCTGACCATATCATTAAAGAATTCATCCAAAGGATCCTGCAGTTCTTTTTTCGCACAGCCAACCAAAAAGAGTGTGATGAGAAGAAACCCGGTCAAAAGCGAAAAAGGAGCAGTTGATGACTGCCGTCTTTTCCATTCATGCATGCTTACCTCCGTTTTTCTGCCACGGCAAGAAAATTTCCGGTTTGATTTTACACTATTCATTGCCTATGGTCATTCATTTTCAAAAATCAACTTACCGAAAGAAAAAATTCTTTTGAAACGGCGGATACACAGAAATACACAAAAAAAAATATCTAAACCTTGCAAAATTCAGGAAAAAAGCAAGAATGGAATGAAGGGCATCAAACGGAAGGAGAAAGAATAAGATGATCAATCGTTTTTTTCGTATTATCAACCTCGTTTTGGCACTCATCCTGATCGGGTCTTCAGCACTGGCACAAAAGGGAGACTTCGATCTTGACCAAACGAAAAAAGTCCTGACCCAACTCATCCAGAAGGCTATGGAAGACCGTGGCGTCCCGTCGATATCCATCGCTCTTGTTAAAGAAGACAAGATCGTCTGGAAAGCCGCTTTCGGTTATGCCAATGTTCGAACTCAAACACCGGCCACGCCGGAAACGATATACTGCACCGGTTCCACATTCAAATCAGTCACAGCAACGGCTCTGATGCAGCTCGTTGAGCAGAAGAAATGCAAGCTGAAGGACCCGGTGAACAAATTCCTCGGCGAAAGCCGAGTCCAGGACCGGCTTCAAAGCGAAAAGCCGGTCACAATACGGCATATCCTCTCCCACTGGTCCGGATTAATTTCCGGAGCCAACACCAAACCCATCTGGGGCCGTGAACTGCCGAAAACACTGTCTGAGATGGCCGCCGGGCTTTATTCGATTAGAGCTCCGGAAAAAAAATGGGAGTACAACAACTATGCCTATGGAATGGCAGGTTTACTGGTGGAAAAGATATCAGGCAAGGAGTATGAGGCATACATGATGGAAAACGTGCTGAAGCCTCTTGGTGTTGAGACCCCTCATCCTGTCTATCCCTCTGCGGAAATGGTTGAACTCATGGCCCTCCCCTACATGCCAGCTGGGGCAGACGGCAAGCCAAAGCCCGTGGCTCAGGTCCATTATGATGTTTATCCGGCCGGTGACATTTACTTGACTGCGGAAGACATGGCCCGTTTTCTCGGCGCCCATATCAACGGAGGCGTCTTTAACGGCAACCGGATTCTTTCTGAAAACCTAGCTAAACAGATGCACACACCCCAATACGAGGGCACATACGGATTTGGATTCCAAATCAAGAAAGATAAAAACGGCCACACAATCATCGAGCACGGCGGAGGTATTCCCGGCCAGAGTTCATACATGATGGGCGATGTCGATTCCCGGGTCGGTGTCTATTTCATGTCAAACTCGGGTGCCCCAGCAAGCATTGCCAAGGCAGCCATCCAACTCCTGCGCGGTGAGGAATACATCCCACCAGAGAAGCGGGAATTCATTTCGGTCGATCAAAAAGTGCTGGACACCTATGCCGGCAAATATGAGTTGATGGGGGAATTAATCCTGGACGTCACAAGCGAAGGCGGGAAGCTTTTCCTAGAAATTCCAGACAGACCGAAACGGGAACTCCTTGCTGAAACCGAGACAAGATTTCTCGTCAAAGGCACGGATTACAGCCTTGAGTTCGTTGCCGATGACAAAGGTGTCATCACTCACCTGAACTTCGAAGGAGCAGGCGCCACCATCAAGGCGGAAAAGCTAAATAATCAAAACCAGGAATAAGCATTCTTATCCGCATTTTAGAATCTATTATTTTTTTTCAGAAGGATTCGCGCGTCAACTGCGGTCAGCCCGTTTTCGCGGACGATCACAGGGTTGAGGTCCATCTCCTGGATCCGTGGATAGGATTCAATGAGTTCCGATACAGTCAGGAGCAGGTCGATGAGAGCCTCATGACAGACAGGCGGCTGGCCTCGCACGCCGTTGAGGATGGGGGCTGACCGGATCTCGGACAGCATTTTTTTTGCGGAACCCCGGCTGATCGGAAGGACCCGGAAGACCACATCCTTGAGAACCTCGACCAGAATGCCGCCGATGCCGAACATAATCACCGGCCCGAACTGAGGATCGATCTTGGTGCCGATGATGACTTCGGTGCCCGGCTCGGCCATGGGCGAGACGATACACCCTTTGATCTCGACATTTTCCTGGTATCGACTCGCTCTTTCCACAATCCCCTTGAAAGCACTCTCGATCTGAGCTGCAGTCTTGAGCCCGAGTTTGACCCCGCCTGCATCGCTCTTGTGGAGGATTTGCGGCGAGCAAATCTTGAGGGCCACTGGCGTCCCAAGCTCTGCCGCCATGGCGACGGCTTCCTCAGCACTCCGGGCAAGCCTGTCTCCGGAAACGGGCGCACCGTGAAGATCCAAAAGTTGCTTGGCCTCGTGTTCCAGCAACACCTGCCGGCCGTCTGCCAGGGCCGAATCGAGGATTTTTACGCCTTCGGGCTTAGTCCGGGCTCCCCAGTTGAAGACAAAGTTCGTCCAGCGGGCGGATCTACCCCGGTAATGCCCGTAACTAGCCAGAGCGGCAATACATTTGCAGGCAATCTCCACCGAATCGAATACGGGGATGCCATAATATCTCAGCAAGTCGAGTGAGTGCGGCCGGACGTGGTTGTACAGGCTGTGAAGAACGATGGGCTTGCCGGTCTCCCTGACGAGCTTTCCCATCCGATGGGCAGCGTCTTCCTCGATGAAACGCAAATTTTCGGCAAAGCGCAGTCCGTAGCCGCCAAAAAGACCGACGACGAGAAGGCCGCTGATCTGGGGACTATCAAGCAGGATGCGTGCGCAATCGGCAAAGATACCGGGATTGGAGTCGGCACTCCCCGCAACGTCAACAGGATTGTCGAGTGAGGCATTGGGCAACAGCAGTTCTGATAACTTCTGGCGGGTGGGTTTCATGAGCTTCGGAATACCGAGTCCGCTTTCACTCAGCACGTCTGCCGCGATGGTGGCATGACCGCCGCCGTCGGCAAGGATGGCCACACGGGCGTCGGGAATGGACGGCAGTGTCGACAGCGCCTCCGCCACCGGGAACAACTCATCCGAGTTCTCGATAGTGGTGATGCCCGCCCGCATAAAAGCTGTGCGTGAGACCTCGGAGATCCCGGCCAATGCGCCGGTGTGGGAACCGGCCGATTTACTGCCCTTGGCAGACCTTCCGCTTTTAAGAAGAATAATGGGTTTTTGACATGTAGTCTGGTAAGCCTGCTGCAAAAAACCGCGCCCGTCCTTCATGCCCTCGACATACATCACGATGGCTTTCGTCTTCGGATCAGAGGTGAAGAATTCAAGGTATTCGTGAAATTTGATATCGGCCTC
>Ga0180433_10003141_pt1 | contig 24563 bp, 30 predicted proteins | sample SS_ome_8_FD_132980 | JGI IMG/M metagenome (GOLD analysis project Ga0180433, IMG submission 132980) | Hypersaline lake sediment archaeal communities from the Salton Sea, California, USA - SS_1_D_1 metaG | ecosystem: Environmental > Aquatic > Non-marine Saline and Alkaline > Hypersaline >... | reverse complement strand
CAGAAAGCATCTAGATCCCGGATTCATTATGACAATCCATTTTTGGAGTGACGACACAGGAAGGACGCTTGATATATTTGTAGAAGGTATGAGTGATTTAATTCCTGCAAGCAAAGCAGCAAGCAACCTCAGAAGTCATGTTCCGCCAAAGTTTGAAGGGTATCGAACAATCATCAAGTATCGTGAACGAGAGTTAGAAGAAGACGAATTATAAAAAAAGCTTGACAAAGTGTTACAGGCTGTTATAATGTATATGGATTAAGGACTCATAGCTCAGTTGGTCAGAGCACCCGGCTCATAACCGGAGGGTCGTAGGTTCAAATCCTACTGAGTCTACCAAACAAGCGCCCTTAGCTCAGTTGGATAGCAGCAACGGTCTTCTAAACCGTAGGTCGTAGGTTCGAATCCTACAGGGCGCGCCACCTCAAAAAAGGAAACAAAATGTTAAATATTTTAAACAGAGATATGATTCTCGGCGCTGCTTTTGCTGCGGTATTACTATCTATTCTTGCGTATGTATTTGTCGGTAGCGAACTTGGAATCTTTGTCGGACTATGGGCTCCGACCTTCCTGCTTGCAGGACAATACTTGCTACCAGAAACTAAGTAAAGGAAAATAAAAATGCGAGATATCTTTTGGGCTTCTGCGCCTACCCCTGAATTTGAAAATGTTCCAACAGCAGACTCAAACAAAGACGACAATAACAGAATTGAAAGAAAGAATAATAAACTTTATTTTTATTCAGAAGTTTCACGGGGCAAGAACTTGACCCTCAACATGAAGCTCAAAGAATTGGAAGACGACATTCTTCACCTCGCATATCGCCTCGATCTCAAAAATCCACCAGAGATTAAGCTTCATATTAATTCCTATGGTGGTTCTGTTTTCGCAGGCTTTTCCACAGTTGATTATATCACGCAGAGCAAGGTGCCGGTAATCAGTGTTATTGATGGGTGTGCTGCTTCTGCTGCGACAATGATGTCTGTTGTGGCGAAGCACCGCCAAATCAATCGTCATGCTTACATGCTTATCCATCAGCTTTCTTCTGGAATGTGGGGTAAGTATCAAGAGCAAAAAGATCGTATGGAAAGCAATGATCGAATGATGAAGATGATTATCGACATTTATGAAGAGCATACTAAGATTCCAAAGAAGGAACTTGATAAGTTGTTGAAGCATGATATTTGGTGGGATGCCGACACATGCTTGAAGTATGGCTTAGTGGACGAGATTGTTTAAAACTTTTCTCAAAAACTATTTACTCTTTGGACTCGGAGTAATATTCGGGTCCGTAATAGCAACACTGGTGACTTACGCTATTTTTACAATCAGTTACGGTAATATAGACGCAGCTAAGATGTTGCAAATACAGGAATGTTTAGAGAAAAAATATTTATTTTGAGAGGTTAAATTGGCTGAACAATTAGAATTTGATTTTGGAAGAAAGACTGTAATGGTCTCCGGTGGTTTTGATCCTATTCACAAGGGTCACGTTAGAATGATTTTAGAAGCAGCAACGTGGGGTGATGTGATTGTAGTAGCAAACTCGGACGATTGGCTTCAAAGAAAGAAAGGATTTAATTTTATGTCCTTTGACGAAAGAGCGGAGATTCTTTCTTCTATTAAGGGAGTTAAGACTGTTTCTTGGGTTGATGACAGCGACGGAAGTGTTTGTGAGGCAATCGCTCGTTTGCGTCCTGATTACTTCGCTAACGGCGGAGACAGAACGGACAAGAACACACCAGAAAAAATGCTTTGCGAAAGCCTTGGTATCAAAATGCTTTGGGAAGTAGGAGGAGGCAAGATTCAGTCTTCGTCTGATCTTGTTAAGAATTTGAAGGATGAAGAGTAAAACAGAAAAATTATTAAATGCAATCCCCAGGTGGCTTCCTTTCCTACCTGGGGCACTTGCCGTAGGTTTTTATAGAATCTTGAGAGGAAACAAAAAATGAACTGGTTTTTATTTATTGTAGGCACTCCATTTATCTTTGAGGACACTGTTATGCATCCCGGTCAAAGTAGTGTAGGTCAGTGCGAAAAAGAACCAGGCATTAAAGACATGAAACATGGGACACTTTATATTGCTCCCGAAAGACACGTCGTTGAATATCATATAAAAAATAAGCAAACTTCTCTTTCCTATCCACTAGTTAGGAAGGCGATTCTGGATTATTATGGAATCGAATAAGGTTGCAATGATTAAGAAAGATACTCTCTGCTACTTGTCTGAGTTGGGTCATAATAATTTTTTCTATCCTGTTTTCAATCACAGGGGAATGAGAAAGTTTAGCGAAGATCTTGTCTGCGAACAATACCAAATCCAGCCTTGGGTTTCTGGAATGTATGGACTTGTCGCAGTTGCTGTTCAGACCTCATTGCTTGAAAACGTCAAGGGTGAAAAAGTCTCTGATGTGTTTGGGCATAAAAGAATTGTGGTTTGGGTCAATAAGAATGACCTACCAGGATAAAACATTTTAACCAGCGGGTAGCCGCTTAATAGAGAGACCATGAGTAAAAAAACATATATTATCGATACCAGCGTTTGTTTAACAGATAGCTCTTGCATCTACCGTTATGGAAAAAATGATGTTATTATTCCATTTAAGGTTCTCGAAGAGATTGATAAACATAAAAAACGCCAAGACTCCGTTGGTTCAAACGCAAGAAGTATTATTCGCAAGTTTGATAGATTGAGGGAAGTCGCCGAGCTTTCTAAAGGCGTCTCTCTTGGCGAAGACATGGGCACTCTCAGGGTTGTTCGTATTGATCCAAGCCAGGTTCCACCTGATATGAACAAGGCTGATGCTGACCATATTATCATGACGGCAGCAATCCTTGAAAAAGAAAAAGATCCTGAATCTCAATTTATTATGGTTTCTCGTGATATCAATATGCGAGTTATGTGCGATTCGCTTGGTATCGAGTGTGAAGACTATGTTGAAGAAGATTTCCTTGAACCAGAAACAGATGTCTATTCTGGATTCACAAAAATCCTCACAAGAGAGGATGTTATTGATGAGATTTACTCCGCAGGATTTATTCACTTCGAAGAACTTGATTTAGATTATAAGATCCAAGAAAACCACTCTGTGATGCTCTCATCGCCATTTAACGACAAGAAGACGGTCCTGTGTCGGTATAAGAATGGCAAGTTCCACAGGATTGTAAACATTAACAAGAAAGGCATCTGGGGTGTCAAGCCAAGAAACAAAGAGCAAGCATTTGCTTTTGATCTCTTACTTGATAAAAACATTCCTCTTGTCTCGCTTGTCGGACGTGCAGGTTCAGGCAAGACTTTGATGGCTATTGCAGCAGGTATAGCACAAACTATCCGTGATCCGTTCGATAGGGACCAAGATCAGCCTTACACCAGGCTTGTTATCTCACGTCCTATCCAGCCTCTCGGCAAAGACATCGGATACCTTCCGGGAACAATGGAAGAAAAGATGGCTCCTTGGCTCAAGCCAATCCAAGATAACCTTCAACACATTCTTGGAAACGATAAGGCAACCCTTGAAGAATACATGAGTCGCGGTATTATTGAAGTCGAAGCCATCACTTTCATTCGTGGTCGTTCTATTTCCAATGCTTATATCATCATTGACGAGGCGCAGAACCTCACGATACACGAAATTAAAACAATTTTGACTCGTGTCGGTGAGAACACAAAGATTATCTTAACAGGCGATATTGACCAGATTGATAATATTTATATTGACAAGTCTTCTAACGGTCTTGTTTATGCTGTCGAAAAATTCAAGAACGAAGACATAGCAGGTCACATAACATTGCTCAAGGGCGAAAGATCCAGGTTGGCAACTTTGGCAGCAGATTTATTATAAAAAATCTTTGACATAATAAAAACAGTATGTTATATTGTGTTTGAAGTGGGAGATCTAAAATGTCTGATAAATTTGTTAATAATGGAATTCTTGACAAGGTAATTGAAGTTAGGAATGAATTGCAGGAAGATCTTGTTCGCCACGCAGGAAGCAGAATTAATCAACAAGAAGATCAAGTAACAATTGGTCAAGTTATCGGTGTTTTAGCATCAGAGTTTCCAGAACTTGTGATTACAATCGCAGAAGAGAACTGGATTCGCGGCTACAAGCAGGGTTTAGAAGATGCTCAAATTGCTGATGTAATGGATCCGGAAAAAGTCGATGACATATAAACTAGGCTATATCAAGGAATCTCATGAACGTGCAAAGAGACAGCTTAGGGAACATGTAATGTTTGAAAATATCCAGATTTATATCAAGGATAAAGTTTCAAATGGAATTGATGTTCGTGCTGTTTTGGATAGAATTACTTCTTCTATCCCTTCTCATCTTCTTCGCGAAATTGATTCAATCTATGTTGGTATGTTTGAAAACTTCAAACAGTTAGATACAAATGCCATGTATAAAGATGGTGCGATCTATGTTTCAAATGAACAAGATGACGAACAAGATATGGTTGATGACATTGTTCATGAGATTGCACACTCTCTTGAAAATCCTTATGGATATATTATTTATGCCGACGGAAGACTTGAAAGTGAGTTCATGGCAAAGAGGGAGAAGCTTTATGAAATCCTCAAGGCTGAGGGTCTGAAGCCAAAGAAGTCTCTGTTTGCGGACCCAGAGTATAGTTTAGAAATGGACATGTATCTCTATCAGGTGGTTGGTTACGATAGGCTAAACTTCATAGTTTCTTCTTACGGACTATTTACTTCTGCATACTCGGCAACTGCGATCAGAGAATACTTTTCAAATGGATTTGAATATTTCTTTTTAGATGATCGCAAATACCTGAAAGAGATCTGTCCAGTTCTCTATTCAAAGATTTTGGAGATTTACAAAGAAGATGAAAGCGAATATTAATATTGAAAAGAAAAATAAAAAAGTTTATGTTACAGTTGAAGTCAGAAAGCAGTGCCACAGAAACTATAACCACATTCTTCAATACGGAACACAAGATGTTCTTCATTACCTCGAAGAAGAGGGTATTAAAGTAGGAAACTGTATTCAAGAAGCCAAAGTCTTCAACAGACGACAAAGCACTTGTGAAGGAACTTGGGTTTTTGAAACTCCTGCTCCCCCAAAGACAAGAAAAAAGACAACCACAAAAAAAGTAGAAAAAGTTCTTGACTTCTCCTCTGAGGATGTTATAATAAACGAAACATTCGAACAAAAAGAGGACTGATGTCTCATATTTCCTTTTCGGAATTAAAAAACTGGAACTTTTGCCCTTTCTATCACAAACTAACTTACATTGATAAAATCAAGGGTTTTCAAGGAAATGAATACACTGCCTTCGGGACAGCTATTCATACCATTTGTGAAAACAAGCTCAATAAAGACAAAGGTCAATCTTTCGATGACTTTATGGATTTCTTTATTAAGCAAATCGCAAAGCTTCCTGAAACCGTAGAGCTTGACGAAAACCTCATCGCAAAGATGGGTGAACAAGCACAAAATATTATCCCTGAAATCGAGCCTGCGTTGGATCGTTACTTTCCACAAGGCTATGAAGTTGTAGCAACGGAAGAGAGCTTAATGGAGCCAATAGAGGGCTCTGAATACAATTTTAAAGGCTACATCGACGCCGTGGTAAAGACACCTGATGGCAAGATTCACATTATCGATTGGAAAACTTGTTCTTGGGGCTGGGATGCTCGCCGAAGAGCAGATCCAATGGTTACTTATCAGCTAACTCTTTACAAGATTTTCTATGCTCAGAAGCACTCTGTTGATTTAAAAGACATTGAAACTCACTTTGCTCTTTTGAAGCGAACCGCAAAGAAAGAAAGAGTTGAGATTTTCAGAGTGACAAGCGCAAGTAAAAAGCAACAAAACGCACTTGCGCTTCTGAGCAAAGCGCTTTATAATATCAAAAACTCAAACTTCATCAAGGACCGTCGTTCTTGTGCGAAGTGCGAATTTTATAGAACAGAACACTGCCCGTAGAGGATAAAATGGAAGAAAAGAAGAAGATTTTTGTGATCTCTGATCACCCGCTTGCGCCTTCTGGTGTCGGCACTCAGACGAAGTATGTTATCGAAACCCTACTTGAAACCGGACGCTATAAAGTTGTTTGTCTTGGTGGGGCTATGAAGCATAAGGATTATTCACCACAAAAGGTTGAACCTTGGGGTGATGACTGGATTGTTTATCCAGTTGATGGCTATGGAAACAAGGAGATGGTCCGTTCGGCTCTCTTCAACGAAAAGCCAGATGTCCTTTGGTTCATGACGGACCCAAGATTCTATGAATGGCTTTGGTCAATCGAAAATGAAGTCCGAGCACATGTGCCCATGGTTTATTATCATGTTTGGGACAACTATCCTTATCCAACGTTTAATAAGTCATTCTACGAATCGAACGATGTTATCGCTTCTATTTCGAAGGTTACACACGATATCGTAAATAATGTTGCCCCAACTGTTGAAAATCATTATCTTCCACATGCGGTAGACACAAATGTGTTTCGACCTTTCTCGGACCTTGAAATTACAAGTCTTAAGTCTCAAATGTTTGGAAAGGGTGACCAGAAGGTAACCTTCTTCTGGAATAATCGTAATGCTCGTCGTAAGCAGCCTGGATCTTTGATGTATTGGTTCAATGAATTCGCAGAAAAAGTTGGACCTCAAAACGTTCGACTCATTATGCATACGGACCCGAAAGATCCAAATGGACAAGATTTGGAAGCAATTATTCACAATCTGAAAGCAGATGACGGACGTTTCCTTATTTCACGCGAAAAGGTTGCTCCGGAAAAACTTGCGATGTTTTACAATGCTGCCGATTGTACAGTAAATGTTTCCGACGCAGAAGGGTTTGGGCTTTCAACCCTTGAATCGCTTGCTTGCGGAACCCCAATTATAGTCAATATGACTGGCGGTCTTCAAGAACAGGTAACTGACGGTCGTGAGTACTTCGGCATTGGAATCGAGCCAGCATCTAAGGCAGTCATTGGCTCTCAGCAGGTTCCATTTATTCATGAAGATCGAGTTAATAGTCAAGATGTTATCAACTCTCTTGAGAAGATGTATTCGATGACGAAAGATCAAAGAAAGTATCTTGGAATGAAGGGTCGTAATCATGTCGTTGAGAACTATGGCTTTGATAAGTTTAAGAAGTCTTGGGTTAAATTGATCGATTCTGTTGTTGAAAATTATGGTTCTTGGGACACAAGAAAGGGATATCAAACTTGGGAAATGAAGGAGATTAAATAATGCGACAAAAGATTTTAGTAAGAGGACCAGTCCTAACTCAGAGCGGCTACGGTGAGCAATCACGTTTCGCACTTCGCGCCTTGCGTTCGAGAGAAGATCTTTTTAAGGTTTTCGTTATGCCGGTCAACTGGGGACAAACTGGTTGGGTTAGTTTGGATAACGAAGAGCGAGCATGGATTGATTCTCGCATCGCAGAAACCCATGTTCATGCTCAACAGGGCGGAACTTTTGATATGTCTCTTCAAATTACTATTCCAAATGAATGGGAAAAAATTGCCCCAGTCAATATTGGTTATACTGCTGGAATTGAAACTACAAAGGTCGCACCAGTTTGGCTTCAAAAAGCAAGCATGATGGACAACATCATTGTTGTTTCTAATCACTCAAAAGATGTATTCGTAAATACCGTCTATGAAGCAACAAACCAGCAAACTGGGCAAACAATGGAGCTTAGAAATCAAACCCCTATTTCTGTTGTAAATTTCCCAGTCCGAGACATCAATAAAAAGAAAATCAACTTGAAGTTTGATTATGACTTCAATTATCTTGCTATCTCACAGTGGGGTCCAAGAAAGAATTTTGATAATCTTATCAATTGGTTTATCGAAGAAAACTTTGATCAAGAAGTTGGACTTGTTCTTAAAACCTCTGTTAGAAACAATTGTGTAATTGATCGCAAGTATACAGAACAACGCCTTAAATCTATTCTCTCAAAGCACGGAGATGTTAAGTGTAAGGTATATCTTATTCACGGTGATATGACCGAAGAAGAAATGATGGGGCTATATACTCACTCAAAGATTAAGTGCCTAATTTCAACTACTCATGGCGAAGGGTTTGGTCTTCCTTTCTTCGAAGCCGCCGCAGCAGGACTTCCAATTATTGCTCCTGATTGGTCTGGGCACATGGATTTCTTGTCTGTTTCTGATAAGAGAAGTGGAAAACAAAAGCCTCTCTTCACGACGGTTGATTATACACTCCAAAACGTCCAGAAAGAAGCAGTCTGGGATGGGGTTATTCAAGCAGATTCGCAATGGGCATTCGCAGAAGAGTCAAGCTTTAAGCGTCGACTTCGCGAAGTTAGAAAGAACTATGATGCCGCCAAGAAGGTAGCCAACAAGCTCAAAAAGCATGTCCGGCAAAGCTTCACAGAGCAAAAGCAAAACTCTGAATTTGTTAATAGCATTATCCCACAAGCGCAGGAAGTTAAGAATGTGACGCAAATCAAGGAACAACTTCTTTCGATTAAGGATGTGAAGCAACGCGCCAAGGCTCTTAAAGAAGAATTACAGAATATCCCTTCTCAGGCAGATAAGATTTTGCTTCTCAAAGATACGTTTAAGGGAGAAAAGTGTTATGTCTTGTCTTGTGGTCCAACGCTTTTGGAGCATGACCAAGACAAGGTTAGAGATCTTCTAAAAGACAACTTGGTAATCTCTGTGAAGCAGGCTTTTGACTTGTTCGGAGAATTGACTGATTTTCATGCTTACAACTGTGGTAACTTTAAAAAGTATGATTATTCTCAAAATAATCCAGTTGTTGTGGAAGCCTCTACGTCGGTCATGCCTCTCGGCTCCTGTGATCTAAAATTCTTCATCAAAGAAAGAGATTTCAATAACTCTGTTTCTGTGACGGGAGATTTGGATAGGTGGACATATGAGAATTCAACAATGCTTCGCCCATTCGGTCCAGGGATCATGTATGAAGCAGTGTTTTACTTGGCGCAACATCTTGGTGTTTCAGAGATTATTACTATCGGCTGGGATAACAAGCTTGTTAGCTCTGACGCAGGAAAGCAGCACTTCTATGATATGGAAAGCTCAGATCTGAATAAGGAAGAATTTATTCATGGAAATGAGGTTGCTGCTAATCCTAACTCAGCAAAGACCTTGGAGTATGAAGCACAGATAACCACAAATGCTATTGAAACTTGGAACCAATGGCTTAGCCAAAATGGAACAACTTTGAAGATAATTTCAAACATTAACCCAGCACCACAAACAATCGAGAGGCTTGAAATCAAATGAAGTATTTTATCACTGGCGGAACGGGATCATTAGGTAAGGCTCTTATCAAGAGGATTCTCGAATCTGACATAAAGAATACTGTAACTGTATACAGCAGGGACGAAGGGAAGCAAGCAAATTCTTTTAAGGGAAACCCAAGGATTAAGTGTGTTATTGGAGATGTTCGAGATTTTCATAAATTGAACACTTCAATGGCGATCCATCGTCCGGATTATGTAATCCATGCTGCTGCTCTCAAAAGGGTGGACGACATGGAGTTCTATCCAGATGAGTGTGTTAAGACCAATGTGACTGGTAGTGAAAACGTAGCCAACGCTTCGATGCTAAATGGCGTCAAGAAGTGTATGCTGGTATCAACTGATAAGGCGTGTCAACCAGTTAATGTTTATGGATCTTCCAAGTTCATTGCGGAAAGAATTTTCACAAACTGTGATTATAATTCGAATGGGACAATCTTTGCCTCTGTTCGCTATGGAAATGTTATTGCGAGCCGTGGATCTTTTATTCCAATGTGGATGGGTGCTCTCAATAAGGGAGAAACAATTCGCATAACTTCTCCTGAAATGACAAGGTTCCTGTTTACTCTTGGCGATGCGGTCGATACGGTCCTCAATGCTCTCTACAACTGCGAGGGCGGAGAGGTATTTGTGCCGCAAATCAATTCCTACAAGATCACATCAGTTTTTGAAGCTTGTAAGGTTTTGACAAACCAGGCAGAAGCCAATGGTGAAATTGTTGGTTTGCGACCCGGAGAGAAGATGCATGAAGATATGCTTTCAAAAACCGAGCTTCCATACACCTACAAAGTTGATGACCTAAACCTTCTTTGTATCCGTCCTCAGTACACAAACAGAAGCCACAATAAGACTTGGGAAAGATACGATGGATTAGAATTTAATTCTGGATTACATGTAAGTGATGATCTTGACCAATTGGTTGAGCTTGTCCATCGTGGTGTCTCGGAGACTTAAATGAAACTATATGAAACAAGAATTCTACAAGAAGACTTGGATATCATAAATGAAGTTTTGAAAAGCGGGAACATTGGGTTTGGCTCCAATGTTCCCCTTTTTGAAGAGAGGTTTAAGGTTTTTTCCGGCAAGAGATTCAATGTCGCAACAAACTCTGCTTCTGCTTCGGCATTTATGATCTTTTCATTCTTAAAAGAGAAGTATGGAATTTGCGATGTTTATACTACATCTCTTGGCTTTACATCTCCAATTTGGGCAGCAAAACATTTTGGTCATAACATTGTTTTCGTAGATGTTAGAGATGATTTACAGTTCGATTTAAAGGACTACAAAAGAAAAAGAAAAACAAACAGAACCCAAATTCTCATGCCTGTTCTCTATGGCGGAGTTAGCAACATAGAGGGTTTTGATGAGTTTTACGATCTCAAAGGCGACGACGAGATTGTTGTAGTTGATTCAGCACACTGTGTTACTCCAACAATAAAAAATGATTTTATCTTCTTCTCGTTTCACCCTTATAAACCAATCTGTACTTCTGACGGCGGCATGATTTCGACAAACTCAACCGAAGCAGACCAATATTTCAGATCATACAGAAACTTTGGAAGAGAGTTCGTTAATAATTCTTACACCATAAACAAAGAAGGGTTTAAGTTTTATATGAACAATTTGAATGCTACGATAGGCTTAACCCAGCTTGATAGGTATTCTAAGATGTTAGAGGCAAGAAGAAATAACTTCGATAAACTAAAAGAAAGATTTGACTTGTTGCCGCACGACGAATATTCTTCTTTTTATTTTGCTACTTGCTTGACAGAGGAAGCAGAGTCTGTTATATTACAAACCGGGCTGACAAGAAATTATCCAATGCTTCATAAAATGGAGTATTATAATAACAGCCAAGTTCTTCCTAATCTTGAAGACATGCACAGTAAAATTTTAAATTTGCCTTTATGGTGCGCTTGGGAGTGAAATGTCAAAAACATTCGTCATCGCAGAAGCCGGAGCCAATCACAATAGAGACTGGGAGATAGCTAAGGAACTAATTGATGTAGCTGTCGAGGCTGGTGCAGACGCAGTAAAATTCCAAACATACTCCTCGGAGACTTTGTATTCAAAATATACACCAGATTTTGCTGGATACAGTAACATTACAAAGCTCATTAAAGATATTGAGCTACCAAGATCCTGGCAAAAAGATTTAAAACTGTATTGTGATGATGTAGGCATTGAGTTTATGTCTACACCGTTTGATGAACAAGCTGTCGAGGAGCTTGTAGGCTTAGGTGTGAAAAGGTTAAAAATCGCTGGCTTTGAAGCTACCGACCCAAGATGGGTAAATTTTGTTGCTTCTACTGGGTTACCAATCATTATTTCTCTTGGAACTGGGACTACACATCGGACAATATTGGATGTCCATAATTTATTTATGTCATCGGGTCAATCTTCAAACCCAGACGTAACCTATCTTCACTGTAATAGTGCTTACCCGACACCTTTTGAAGATATAAACCTTGGAAATTTGGCTTTGATGAGAGAGTTGATTGACCAGCAGGAAGATTATTTTGAGAACACTAAGATAGGGTTATCAGATCACACAAACGGTATTTTGGTTCCTTCGCTTGCTGTCGCACTTGGTGCTACAACTATCGAAAAGCATTACACACTAAGCAGAAAACTTGAAGGTCCAGATCATCCTTTTGCTATTGAGCCCAACGAGCTAAAAGAGATGGTTAAGAACATCAGGATTACTGAGACAACTCTTGGTACAAAGAAGCAGGTTTACACAACGAGTGAGAAGACATTTAGTAAAGCGAGAAGGTCAGTCGTCGCAAAGAAAAATATTCTTCCTGGAACTATCCTCACGGAAGAACACGTTACAACAAAGCGACCAATGCTTGAAAATTCGATTCCATCTACGGAATTTTATAACATTATTGGTATGGAAGTGAAAGAAGAAATCCCAGAAGATCAAATTTTCAAATGGAGTATGGTAAAGTAATGAGGAGTATATCATGTTGAGTGGTAAAAAGGTGTATTTAACCACCGTGGAAGAAGAAAATCTTGAGCAAATGAGGAAGTGGAGAAACGAGCCGGGTCTTAGAAGATACTTCCGAGAATACAGAGAGATTTCAAGAACCATGCAGAAAAAGTGGTTTGAAAAAATTAACAATGATAACAATCAGGTTAATTTTGAGATCCATGATGCTTCCAGCGGAAAAATTATTGGACACTGCGGTTTATATTATATTAATTGGGTTTCGAGAACTGGTGAATTTGGAATCTATATTGGAGATAAAGAATATCGTTCTGGCGGCTATGGGTCCGATACGTTACGAACTCTTGTAAAGTATGGATTCGAAGATTTGAATTTGAATAGAATTTGGTGCGAAGTTTACGACAATAACTCCTCGATTGAAGTTTACAAGCATTTGGGCTTCAAGATAGAGGGGACTTTGAGGCAGAATTATTACAATGAAGGAAGATATTGGGATTCGCATGTTCTTGGGATGTTGAAAAGCGAATATGATAGTAGCAAGGGATAGAAAAAATGGCGATTGATGAATTATGGGTTCTGGGTCCAGGTGAATCAATAAACTTGTATCCAGAAAAGATAAAAAAACTTCAAGACAAGACCACATTGGTATTCCAAAATGTGTTTCCGAATTGTTTTAGCATGTTCTCGTTGGTTCCAGATTATTGGACTTGTTTTGATCCAAATTCACTTTTGGAGGGTTTGGAATTCTTAGACTCTCTTGAAGAAAGCGAATCGCAAAAATTCAAAAAAATGAACATTATTATTCCACACTTTATATCTGGAACTTATAATAAGTTTCGCAGATATTGTGGAACAACTCCACTTGGAAGAAAGCCTGGTGAGTGGGAAAAATATATTTTTTTACTTGAAAAGATCAAAGAAAAGGGTTATAATGTTGATGTAATAAATGGAACAACAACAAAGCACATCAAGAAGTTCGAAGAGACAAGCAATAACACCTTCAAGCAACACGACATTTATGATAAAGATGCCTACCTGCGTTTTATGTATCATGAACCAATTTTTGGAACAGTTGAATACGACCACGAAGGCGTCCATGGTAGTAAGTTTAAGTGGGGTTTGGAAAACAAGCTAAGCAGTGCCGTTCTTCCTATTTGTTTCTATTTGAAAGCAAAAAATGTATTCATAGCAGGTTTCGACTTTAAGGGGGGAAGGTTTTACGACATTTCAAAAAATAGACATCCGTGGAACGATGAAACACAAAAACAAGAAATACAAGAATACCCATTAAGCCTCATTCAGAAATGGTCTGAGTGGGAACAGTTCCACGATATGAATCTTGTAAGCGTGATCGACGAAGATTCTTCATTGTTAAGCAAAGTTTTAAAATACGAGGATAAATTAAATGAACTCTAAAACATACATTATCGCTGAGATTGGAATTAATCATAACGGAGACTTGGATATCGCTAAAAAGCTGATTGATGCTGCGGTGCTTTCTGGTTGTGACGCAGTGAAGTTTCAAAAAAGAAATCCCGATGTTTGCGTCCCAGAACACCAAAAAGATATCCTAAGAGAAACCCCATGGGGAACGATGACTTACTTGGAATACAAGCATCGTGTTGAGTTTGGGAAAGAAGAATATGATGAAATTGACCAATACTGTAAAGACAAGGGGATTGCTTGGTCCGCCAGTCCTTGGGATCTGGATAGTTTAGAGTTCTTGAATGAATATGATTTACCATTCATTAAGATTCCGTCTGCTATGATTATCAATGAGAAGCTGATGAGAGAATCGGCACGAACAGGAAAGAAGATTATTTTTTCCACTGGAATGAGTGAAATTGAAGAGGTAGACCGCGCAGTAGAGATTATGCGAGATGAGAAAGCAGAGTTTGCGTTGCTTCATTGTAACTCCACATATCCAGCGCCACTTAAAGATCTAAACCTACAATGTATTCAGACTTTGAAAGAAAGGTATGGATGCGAAGTTGGTTATAGTGGTCATGAGTTTAGGCTTGGTACCACTGTTGCGGCAGTATATCTTGGTGCTACTATCTTGGAGCGACACATAACAATTGACCGCACAATGTGGGGCTCTGATCACCTATCTTCTGTTGAGCCACAAGGGCTCATTAAGCTCGTCAGGGGAGTTAGGGAACTCGAAGAGGCATACGGTGATGGTATCAAGCGAGTAACACACGGAGAGATCGCACCAAGAAAGAAGCTTAGGGGATATTAAAATGAAAACTATAAATGATGTTGCTTTTCTTATTCAAGCAAGGCTTTCTTCTCAAAGATGCCCGCAAAAGATGATTCGACCTTTTGCTGAAACTACGCTTCTTGATATCAATATTAAAAAGCTTGTGGATTCAGACTTCATACCAAATGAAAATATTTATGTTTCTGTCTATGAAGAAGAACTTGTAGAGATCGCAGAGAAATATCCTATCAATGTTTTTCGCAGAAGTGAAAAGTCGGCGAAATCCGAAGGGACGCCAATGACGGAAATTTATGAATGGTGGGATAAAATTCCTCACAATTATGTTGTTCTAACAAACGCTTGTGTTCCAATGTTGAAGATGGAAACAATAGAGGATTTTACAAAAAAATACCTTGACTCAGATAGTGACGGTATGTTTGGTGTGATAGAAAAGAAAAACTATTTTTGGGATCAAGGAGGCAATTTTCTGACGAGCGTTGATGAAGCAGTCATGAATACTAAGACGGCTCAGCCTATTTTGGAAGCAGCCCATTGCCTTTATGCCGGTTCTCTTGATAAGATCGGACAAGGAATCTGGATGGGAGATTTTACCAAAAAAGGAGACATTGAATTATACTCAGTCGCCGAAGAAGAGATTTTTGATATCGACTATGAATGGCAATTTGATGTTTGCGAAGCCATCTACAAACATAAAAATGGAATTTCATAATTGCGATGTGGGTAGATTGTGAAAAAATACTCCTGAATGAACTTGGGAATCATAACGAAGATATCAGAAACAAGATTCAATGCTATCTTGAAAAATATGATGTTCAAGGGAATCATGTATGGCTTGATGATAAGACCTCAGAGATTTTCAGCATAGATACAAGTTATGCTAACGATAAAAGCTCGGCTTTTCTGACTAAGCCAAACGACTTTTTGGAAAATGAAAAGTATGGACCAAAAAGCTTATATTTCAAGCCTTATGTGGGTGATTACCCTACTCACGTTGACAACGAAATCGCAATCACTAATTCAGAGATTTTGAACAAATACAAAGATTCAAAAATTTTGATTATAGGCGCTGGACCCTCTGCTTATGAAAACCAAGATTTGTGGAGGAGTCAACTTGGAGAATATGATTTTGTTTGGTCTTGTAATCACTATTTTAAAGCGGATTTCTTAAAAGATATAAAGTTTGATCTCGTTACAATCGGAAATGAAGTAGATTATTTAAATCGCCAGCTTACCGATAGGATAAGGAGAGATGGAACAATCGTTGGGATAGAGACTAATATTTCCAGACAAGGAAGCAAGTTCGAAAATTTCTTATCTTTTCTGGGTAAAAATAAATTCTTTTTTGTGACAAGATATTTTGGAAAGATTGGTTCAATTCCAAGAATGATAGTTCTTGCGCAAAAATTAAATGTAAAGCACATTTCTTTTGTTGGTGTTGATGGCGTAGCTCCGCCTGACGAGATCAATAAAGTTAAGGCAACGGTTTTTGAAAATAAAAAAGCAAGTGGACCAACAAGCTATAATTTATGTCGTAAACAATATGTGTTATTTTGGGATTACGTGTTGAACTATCTGGATTCCGAAAGCAAGATGACGTTTTTTAATTATGGTAAGTCGTATAAACATAATATAACAAAAGACATACCAGAACGGGAGCGCAAGTGATCGCATACACGTTGGAAACTGATGGGCTTTATTATTCAAAAGATAACAACAAAATACCAAATGATTTACTAAAAGAATGTAAAAATACCTTTGGGCAAATGATAGAGGATAGGAGCCTACACTTAATTAACAACGATAATTTTACGTTCTTAAAGCAACCTTTGTTACAAGAGGCGTTTGCTAAGGTAGTCTTGCTTGAACAGGTCTTGGAACTGCCGTTTATGTTTTTTGAAGGAAGAGAGTTCTTTTTGGGAACAGTAAATCTCCGAAGAAGCAAAGAAACACCCGCCAGAGAAACGACAACCACTTTATATCACAGAGACCAAAACCTTGGTGGCTTAGAGGGGACAAGAGGAAATTTTCTTAAAGTATTTGTATATCTAACGGATGTTACTGAAAATACCGGCCCTTTTACCTACATTGTGGGCAGCAACAAGGACTTTAAAGAAGAGAGCGGCAAATATAGATTATCAGACACCGAAGCTCTTGATTTGTATGGAATGCGCAACGAAATAAGATGCGTAGCACCCGCAGGAACGATCCTATCAGCCGATACAACAGGTTTACATAAAGGCACCAAAGTAAAAAGTGGGTATAGAGATATGTTCACTATCAATTTTTGTACAAAGCAAGAGAAAAATTCAAACTTGTTTCAAGTTAGGAAATCATTTTTAGATCAGATAGAAGATCATAAAAAATCACTTTTTAGATATTATACGGAGATTTAAGATGGCAAGGAAGATTTTTATAGATGGCGGAGCTAATGTGGGTCAATCCGCAAGGTCTTTTTTGGCGGAATGGCCAAGCTCTAATGAGTATGAGGTTTTTTGTTTTGAGCCATCGCGAGGAGAAAACATAAAAAACAGTCTAAAAGCTTTATCTGAACAGTTCGATAATGTCCAGGTGATTCCTGCTGCTATCTGGGTGAAAGACGAGGAAATTACCTTCTATGATGAAGAAAGGACAAGTTCTTCTGTAATAAAGGAAAAACTAAAAGGTGTTAAAGGCATCAGTGTGAAGGCAATTGATTTATCTAAATGGATAAAAGATAATTTCTCAGACGACGATGAGATTATATTAAAGCTGGACATCGAAGGCGCAGAATACGAAGTGCTCGAAAAGCTGGTCCAAGAAGGTGTAACCTATTCAATTGATAAGGTGTTTATTGAAATTCATGGATCAAAGTGTGGAAAGACTCTACAAGAATCAAAAGATTTGTTAAGTCTCATGAGGTCTGTGGGGCACAAATTATACATGTGGGAAGGGGAAACATTCGAATACGATAGCTATGAGGCTTGTTATTACACGGATGAGGTATTGGAAAAACTACATCACAATTGGACCAAAAGAGGTTTTGATCGAGTGGTTCAAGAAAGAAAAACAAATGAGAGAAAAGCATGATTATCTATGTTGATATTGATGAGACAATCTGCGAGTATACGGGAGAAAGAAATTACCCAGACGCCCGCCCTATTGTTGAGAATATAGAAAAAATAAACAATCTATATGATGATGGAAATACGATAATCTATTGGACAGCGCGTGGAACTGTTACAGGTATTGATTGGAGAGAGGTAACAGAAAACCAATTTAGAGAATGGGGTGTGAAATACCATGATCTCAAATTTGGAAAACCAGCCTATGATTTGTTTATCGATGATAAAAACATAAACTCAGAAACTTTTTTTCAAAATAATTAAGGTTTTTCCTTGACATAGGACTAATAGAAGATTATAATATAAGGGAAAGTTAGAAGGAGTTTAACTATGCAACTTTCTGATCAAGCACTCGGCGCTGTTATGATTGCGCTTCAAAAGTCACTTATGGAACAATCTGATATCGTTCCTGTTTTGAAAGGTTTTGTTTTTACCGAAGGCAATGACGGTCTCGTCGTTGAAAACCCTCCAATTCTTGAATTTGGAAACCAACAGGAATCAGAGGATGCCGACCTATAATTACTATTGCAAAGATTGTGATGAGTATCACGAAGTTCGACACTCTATGCTTGAAGAAAAAACTTCTTGTATAGAGTGCGGATCTTCTTTGTATAGTAGGGTGCCCTCTATTCCAACTTATCTTCATAAAGATCCCCAGCCAAAAGAAAGAAAGACTGGTGACCTTGTTGAAGAGTATATTGAAAAAAATAAGAAATCTGTTGAAGAAGAAAGACAGAGACTTAAAGATAAAAGAAAGGAATACAAGGGATGATCTGGCTGTTTATTATTATTACATTATTGATTTCCGTTTTGTTGAATGGTTTTTTGATTTGGTTTGCTTACAACTCAATGCGGCAAATAAGATTTTATGACGATGAATTAAGAAGCATCGTTGGTGTTATTGAGAACTTTGTTGTTCATCTTGAAACTGTTCACGAAATGGAAATGTTTTACGGCGACGAAACACTTCGCCACCTCATAAGACATTCCAAAGATATCGCAAGTGTCTTTAAGTCCTATGGGAACTTAATCACTGACGAGGAACAAGATGACAACGGAGACGACTCCTAAAAAGAGAAAGATTAGAAGAAGAAAAAAGAATTCAAGAAATTACTTCACAAAAGTTCACGAAGACGCAATTATAGAGTTCAACAACACTGAAGACCAAAGAAGAAGAGACGAGCTTTATTCAACTTTGATTGGACCAGCTTTTAATGAAATGGTCGACAAAATTGTTTTTACTTATCGTTTTACTTCTCTTCCAAACATTGATTCTCTTCGCGAAGAATGTAAAGTTTGGCTTGTTACTATCATTGGTAAGTTTGATCCAAGCAAGGGTTCAAAAGCATTCTCTTATTTCTCAGTCGTAACAAAAAACTGGTTTATCCAGAAGGTCAAGAAGAACAAAAAGAAGAATCAACGAGAAGTTGAATTCGAAAATCTCTCGAAAGAACTTGAAGCAAAATATGTTTCAACTGAAAACAATTACGATGAAACGAGAGAGCGAGATGAGTTCTGGAACTTCTTGATGAAAGAGATTGATACCTGGGATGGAAACTCTCTTAAAGATAATGAAAAGAAAGTTCTTGAAGCAATTAAAATACTAATCAGTCGCTCTGATGATATTGAAATTTTTAACAAGAAAGCTATTTATCTGTACATGAGAGAGATTACTGGTTTGAACACAAAGCAGATAGTCAATTCTCTTAACAAGATGCGAAAAAGGTATAAAATCTTTAAAGCACAATGGGATAGGGGCGACCACTAAGTGAGTGACTTAGAAAAATACTTGTTAGAAGCAGTTGAGAATATCAGAAAAGATCGAGAAGTCACAAAGCGGCTTCTCGATGATGCTATGGTGTATTTAAGCGCAAATGAAGAGCGCCATAAAGAAGTCGGTATTACTGTCGCAAAGTATGTCGAAACGCTTCAAAGATCCAATGAACAACTGGTAAAAATTACAACACTTCTCCAAAGAAAAGAGTCAAAGCAAGCGGGGCTAACATCTTTCGACAAAGATGAAATTTATGAAATGCTACAAGGTTCCGATGAGGAGGAGGATGGGTAGTGTCAGATGATGGATACAGCGTAAACAATAATTTAGCCAGGGTTGTGCCTGGGTCGCTAAATCCTACTTCTGGGACACCACAGGGCTCACTCAAGCTTGGATATGATAATGTCCAAGGAAACACGAGTGGGATTGTTCAAGAGATACTTTATCGAACATACGAAAAGATGTCCGAAGTTCCAGAAAAGGACATTTTGTTAGGTCAGGTTATAGCTGATCCAGAAGTGATCTCAAAGGATCAAGTATTACAATCATTTAATTCTGCGATTCTTAAAGATCTAGCCAGCAAAGATGAAGATAATGTTATAAAATATATAAGAGTTCGTGTTCGTATTCCAGAGGATCACATGGCTCTTGACGTTACCAAGGATTTTTTGAATGCCTTTGAGGTAAACCCTGGATTTAATCATAGTCGTGGCTTTGGTAAGGTTTCTGTTCCTCCACAGTTAGCAGAAATTTTATATCCTTGGTTTATCATGCCATATAGTTCTGCTCAGACTGGTGGTTCTATTGATGGAATGATACCAAAACTTGGCGATCTTGTGGAAGTTCGATATGCGAACCCGCGAAAGAGTTGGGGATATTTGCTTAGAAGATCGGAAGTTAATGAGATAAAAACTGAAAAAGGTGCCGAAACAGAAAAGACACCAGCACAAGCAGTTGAAGACTTAAATTCTCCAATTAGCACCATTTTTAAAGCGGATAAAGGACCAGTCGCAAAGCCTGCTGATGAGCCGTTAGATATATCTGGAATGGCAGAAGGTCCGCCAGCTAAAGCCAACAATGGGACTTCTTCTCCGACAATTGTGTTTGATGATGTTATTATTTCAAAAGATATCGCACCATATCTGGGGGCAATGTTTAGGGACGCCGCCGCACAAGGCATCAATTTGTCACCACTGACAAGCGGGTGGCGAGTTCCTTGGAAAAAAGATTCCCCAACAGCAGCAGAAGTTAAAGCTTTGGCTCAAGGTAAGACAAACTGGAATGGGCAACCCTACCCAACAAGGTTTAGGGTCTCCACACAAGAGGGAGTTAGGTATACCAATTGTGGACCAACACGAGAGAAAGACCCCGGCGACTTGACTATACCAAGTAAAAATTGCCGCATTCAAACTTCTCGACCTGGTTATAGTTCTCATGGAAAAGGAACAGCAGCAGATATTCCATTGGGTTTTCAATCTTCTAAATATAAGACTTCGCGTCCAGACTTATTAACAAAACAATATAGATGGCTTTGTTTAAATGCTTGGAAATACGGATTTATAAGAACAGTCAAATCGGAAAGGTGGCACTGGGAATACAGACCAGGGCTAAATATGTTTTCCATCGTTCCGCGAGACAATCCTTTATGGGATGGGCAATTTGACAAAGATACTATTTATGAAGAATAAGAGAGTTTGCCGTAAATGAAAAAATCAGCAAGAACAATTAAGAACTTCTCAAAGAGAAGACAGAAAATGATAGCCATAACTTCTATTATCGGCTTAAATGGAGACTACCTTCCAGAGCCCGTATCGGCTTTCGAAAAGGCTTCTGGCGAAGTTACAATAGAAAATAAGAATAACGCTATAATTGTTCTTGGTCGTGATCGTCCAGGCAATATTCTCAGCGGCTACGGCGGCGCTGGTCATACAGGTTGCGGTTCAATACAAATGATCGTGGGCAGACCCTCTGAGCTTGGTTTTTCCGGTCCAGACCCACAAGGAAACGCAGCAACATTTTACATTTCTCAGAAGACCGATATTGATAATAACTTTGGTCTTGCTAATGGAGATTCTATTTCAAAAGCCAAGTCAGCAATTGCCTTGAAGGCAGATTGTACTAGAATGATAGCGAGACTTGGAATACAACTTGTTACAGGAACTGATGAATTTTATGCCGATGGGGAAGAGATTACATACTCTGGTGGCATAGATTTGAATGCTGGAAATAAAACAGGCTCATACAAGCCGCTTGGTCACAATAAAGAGGTAAACCATCTTCAACCAATCCCTTTGGGAGACAATTTGGTTTCTTATCTTAAAACTCTAGCAAAAAGAGTAGATAAATTATCTCATATTGTTGAAGATTTAGTAAGCACTCAGGAAATGTTTAACACGATATTAGGATCCCATACACATTCGGTTGTGACACCTGCTGGGCCAGGACTTGCCTCACCTTCTATTCTTCTTAGCGCATATAGACCAATAACAAAATACTTATTTAATCAATGTGTTATAGCTCCGCTCAAAACAAACAGAAAGAACATATCGATTGACAAAAGAAACTACTTGGTATCTTCTGGCCCTCTCTATGTTAATAGCCGAAGTAATAGGACAACATAATGAATGAAGAATTAATAAATTGGCAAACAAAATATGAATCTGGCGAATTGATAATCACCGGAGATGAAGAGGTATTTGTTGTCCGCTCAGATAAGAATCTTGAAAAAGGTTTATATCCTGTTTATATTGAGGATGCAGCGATAACAGCATTGAAGCAAATATTTAACTTAGATGTAGATGCGGTCTTTGATAAAGATACCACAGGTGAGTTTGTTGATTACTTTACGGATGAAATCAACAAAGTTCTTACTGATGAAGTTTTTTATGTGAAAGAAGAATATTATCCTCCCAACTCAACACTTAGTCCAAAGCTTCTTATAGCACTCCAAGTTGGTAAATTAAATGAAATGTATCAAAAGCTTAGTGGGTCACCATCGCAGACAACACCAGCGGACCCGGAAACTGGTGGTGTCGAATTCGATGGAAGAATTGTTGAAGGCGCTGGTGGCTATGTTTATGGACAAAGCCCAGATGGGACAATCGAAATCCTCGATGGACCAACTTCTGTTGGAAAGATCCTAAAAGAAGGTCCAGCTTGGGAGGCTATCACTGAGGAGATTGGACCATTCCCCAAGCCAATAGCAGTCAATGAAAATCCCGATTTTGAAGTAGTTGTTTTTGAATATCAAGATTTAAATTTAATTTCTCAAAATGTTATTTCTACCCTCGAAGTTGTTGGGAAGAGTTACGAATGTGCTTATAGAAATGGAGAATATAACAATCCAGGATTAAGGTTTGGAAAGAAGATAAAAGATTTTAAAAAGCTTATAGCAAAGCTTGATGATGAGTTGCGTAAAAGCAGAATTGATACAGATATTGTTTCTCAAATTGGATTTAAAATAAGAACTTCTCCGATAACAAATACCGTTTATGTGGAAGAAATACAGGTAATCTACCCAGGCATCGCAGACCAGGACACCGTTTTGATTCGCAATGCGGAGAAGAAAAATCCATTCAACAATCAGGCATCTGTTTATTTGTTGAAGAACGCACCGAAGATTTCGCAAGACTATGAAGCCGGTGTTGGCGAAATATTTGATTATAAGAAGTTTATTACCTCTTATATTCCAACAACCCCAAGCACGGGAGTTGACTCAGGTGCGATTACTAAATATGCGGCGTCTCGTTTAGATCAGTCTTGTGGAACAAATTTAGCGGGCAATTTCGCAGATGAGTTCCCTGGAAACCAGACTGTTGGTGATTTAACAGATCACAAGGACTGTGTTTCAGATAAATTTCCAAAGACATTTTACACAATAGATGATAGAGAAAATCTTCTCAAAGTCTCTGAAAACGAGAAATTAAATCGCCGCCGTGTAGTAGATGCTTTAAATACCATCGAAGATAAGACATCTGATATCTTATCCTTGATCAAGCAAGATATTGATGAATCAAAAAATCTAAGAGAGCTTATGGATGTCTTCGGTTCATTAAATCTTCAAATCATACAAGACCTTCTTCTTAATAGCTTAACAAGAGAGATAAACCTTGTCGGCGGGTCAATCGATTCTTACCAGGCTCTTGCTCTTAGGGGTGTAGAGGGACTGAGAAAGCCGAACCTATCGGCTCTGTATTATCGCATCCGTAATAGCGATTTCGGAGATTTAAAGCAAAAATTTGATGAAGCATGGGTAAGGATTTATGGAGAAACAAGTCCCATTCCTTCTGTGAGAGATCTGGATGCTTCTATTACATCAACACTACAAGGACAGAATCTTGACGCTATTTCAGGTGGTAAAAAATTACCAATTGGAATTCCTACGAACAGCGCGGAAGACCAAATAGAAAGGGTGCGAGAAGCACTAATAAGCGCCATCAAATTCGAAGGAGATAACTTCCCGGCAGAAGACTTTATGACGGCAGTATTAGATTTTATCCCTTCTGCTCTTTCCGATAATCCAGCATTTAACTTTATTTCCAAAAGAGGAGAGATAACAGAAAAATTTAATTCAGGCTTCGAAGAGGTTAGAACTAATATAGATAAAGCTTCCAATGCGGCAGCAAGAGCCAAAAAAGCAGCAACTGGCTTGAAAGACAAAAAGTTCACTCTTCCAAAGATACCAAACCTTGTATCACCATGGTCAGATTTTAAAGATCTTACAGGTCAGCTAACAAAAGTCGCCGAAAGAATCTTAGAACAGGCGGCTGTTCAGGTTCTGAAAAAACTGGCTACAAACATGCTTTCTACAAATCTTGAAGATTCCCGTGCTCTTGTGACCAGTAGCCTAAGTGGTTCTCCAAAAGATACCATCACAAGTATCATGAGGAATGGTATTTGTACTAATCGTGCGACACCCGAAGAGGTTTCAGAGAAGGTTCTTTCGACTCTTGAAAACTTTGCTTCCCTAAATCTTTCCGGCACTGACGCTCCCTCTGAGCAAGACGTAAAAGAGTTCATGGAAAAGACCTCTTCCTCACTATCTCAGCAAGAAATTATCAACTTGTTTAGAGGAAATCCATCTGAGCAAACTCTAAGAGTTGTTTCTGATGTTTTGAACAATAGTTTATCTGGTGAAGCAATGAGAATTGCTATACCAACAGATTCTGATATTGAAAATGTTTTCTTGACTCTTGGTTCTTTTATTAATGTTAACGGTTTACAATTACTAAAAGATCGTAATGAATTG
>Ga0180433_10003140_pt1 | contig 24581 bp, 28 predicted proteins | sample SS_ome_8_FD_132980 | JGI IMG/M metagenome (GOLD analysis project Ga0180433, IMG submission 132980) | Hypersaline lake sediment archaeal communities from the Salton Sea, California, USA - SS_1_D_1 metaG | ecosystem: Environmental > Aquatic > Non-marine Saline and Alkaline > Hypersaline >... | reverse complement strand
TGGTCGCCGCGCTCCATGCCCACGCCGAGACGTTCCGGTGGCCGGAGGAGATCACACCGCCTCGACGGAACGCGACCCTGATCTCCGAGGTCCTCGATGAGCGGCTGCTTCGGGCACACTACGACGATCCCGCGCTCCGCGTCTTCCAAGACGCTGTCGAGGTCATCGCGACGACGATGGCGACCCTGCGCGACGGACCGAACGTTGCGGGGGTCATCCATGCGGACGTGCATCGAAGGAACGTCCTGTTCCAGGACGATCAAGTGGGCCTCATCGGTTTCGACCGCTGCCGGTGGGGATACTACGCGTACGATCTCGCGGTCGTGCGAAGCTGGATCGAGCGACGCGAGAATCGCGAGGTGCTTGTCATGGCGTTCGCCGACGGATACCGCGCGGTCCGGCCGCTGTCGGAGGACATCGGGGAGTCCGTTCCCGTCTTCGCCACGCTTCGATCGATCGACCGGATTCAGTCGATCCTCTCTCGCCCCGACCGTGGCGAACAATCCACGGGGGAACTCGACCGAGCGTACGAGACGGTCCGCGGCCTCCTCGAAGCTCCCTGATCGACCAAGACGCTGCCGAGGAGACGGCGTCGCCGTCCGGTCGAACCGTTTCGGCTAGAATCCCCAGAACGCCGGGTCGAACGTCGTGAGGCTCTCGGGGGAGAAGACCTCGTCCTCGATCTCCCCTTCCGGGCGATGTCGCTCGAGGACGGTGATCCGGGTCGAGCTTCCCTCGAGCACGTCGGTCGTGCGCATCTCGGCGTACGTGAGCGTTCCGTCGAACTCCTCCAGAGAGGTGACTTCGAGCGTCGTATCGAGGTTGCCGAGGTCGTTGTACGCCTCCATCTTCAGCATCAGGAACGCCTCGCGGTCGATCCAGACGCGCGTTCGCGGCGTGTCGGTATCGACGCCTTCCACCGCCGTCAGCTCGACGACGTAGGCGGTCCGAGGCTCGTCGCCGATCACGAGATCCTCCTCGCCGGCCATGGTCGCATCGTAGTCCTCGCGCTCGGTTCCCCCGCCGAGATCCTCGTACGACATCGCGCTGCCGGCGAAGCTCCCGCCGCGCTCCTCGTCCGACACGAGTTCCTTGGGGATCCCGAGCAGCGGGAGGTACAGCCACATCCGGGAGTCGTCCCCGTCGTCGATCTCGTGGGTCAGGAAGATTGTCCCGGTCACGTCGGTCGGCTCGATGAAGTAGATCAGGGAATAGCCCGGCTTCGACAGCATCCCGAACAGGCTGCTGGCGGTCGTCCCGTCTCGGTAGGCGTTGTCGAACCGAACCGTGGCGACCATGCTCCCCTCGGCCAGCCGGTCCGACTGCTCGTCCATCCGATCGAGGATCTCGTCGGCGGTCAGTGCGACCGCTCCGATCCCGGCGAGAAGCACCATCACCGCCGCCATCATCCATCGCATCGACTGCTTGAACATTCCGTTCCTCCTCCGGTTGATGTACCCCCATACGTCGGCTTCGTTCGATCCCTCTACTTGCGCTTCCAGGGAACGCGCGCAAGGAACTTCGGGCGCCACTGCACCAGGATCGCCGGGATGATCGAGATCGCCGACAGGGCACTGACGGCCATGGTCAGCGCGATCTGCCAGCCGAACGTCCGGATGCCCTTGAACGACGCGAAGATCAGGATGAAGAACCCGAGCGCCACGGTGAGGGCGTTGTACGTGATCCCCCGTCCGCTCGTCTGGATCGTCTTCTGAAGCGCTCTTTCCGCGTCCCGGTCCAGCCGGTACTCCTTCCGGAATCGCGAGATGAAGTGAATCGAGTAGTCGACGCCGATCCCGACCGCGACCACCGAGACCATCAGCGTCATGATGTCGAGCGGCTGGCCCGTGTACGCCATGATCCCCATCGAGAACGTCACCGTCAGCACGAGGGGAAGCGCCGCGATGAGCCCGGCGACGATCGACCCCATCAGCAGCATGACCAGGACCGCGACGGCGGCGATCGTCGTGCCGAGGCCGACCAGCTGGCTTCGCGTCATCTGGGTGAACATGCGGTCGACCAGCGTCGTCGCCCCGATCATCCTCACGCGGAGATCCCCGTTCTCGGCGAAGTGCTCGTCGAGGTACGCCTCCACGAGGTTCGCAAGGCGGGACACGTTGCCCGACGAGCCCATCTGGTACAGCCCGGTGACGGTGCCGGCCGAGAAGTCGCCGAGGGCCATGTCCCCGAGCGTCCCCCCTTGGAAGGTGTAGAGCAGGAGGAGCTGCGAGATCATGTTCCGTTCCTCCGGGATCCTGTAGAACGCCGGGTCGTCGGCGTGGAACCGCTCGTTCATCTGCCGAATGAGCGTCGTCAGTGAGAACGTCTTGCTGACGCCGTTCTCGAGGAGGAACGTTTCCAAGCCGAGCATCGCGTTCAGCACCGCCGGATCTTTCAGTCCGTCGCGCCGGCCGGTGTCGAACTCGACCATGATGTTCATGTCGCCGGAGAAGTACTCCGACGCGAAGTCGAGCACTTGCACCGCCTCGTGTTCCTGCCCGAGGAACTCCTCGTTCGACGTCTCGACGTCCAGCCGTGGAATCCCGACGAGCATGAACACGAACACGGCCAACGAGATGACGAGCACCGTCTTCCGGTGGCCGGCGATCAGTCGCTCGAAGCCGAGAAGAACCCGCACCAGCGGCCGGCGTCCTTGGCTCAGATCGCGGACGCGCGGCTTCTTGAGCAGCGCGAGCACCGCGGGGATCAGGAGGAGCGAGAACGCCATCGCCGCGAGAACGCCGATCGCGGTGACGATGCCGAACTGCCGCTGGGGGATGAAGAACGCCGTCAGAAGCGACAAGAAACCGATCGCCGTCGTCAGGGAGGTCATCACGACCGGCCCCTTCATCTCCTGCATCGTATTCAGGATGGCATCACGCTTCGGGAGTCCTTTGGCGATCTCCTCGTTGTACCGGTTGAGGACGTGGATGGCGTCCGCGATGCCGATCGCCAGAAGCAGAACCGGGGTGATGAACGACACCATCGTCATCGGGAATCCCAACAGAACCATCGCGCCCATGGCGACGATGATCGAGAGGAGAACGATCGCGATCGGAAGGAGGACTCCGCGAAGGGTCACGAACGATGCGAAGAGCAACGAGACCATCAGCAGGATCGCCAGCGGGAACAGAAGCTGCAGGTCCGTCTCCATCTCCTCGACCATGACCGTGTCGAAGTACGCGTCGCCGTAGATGTAAAGAGTGTCGCCGTCGCCCCGTTGCGCGTCCACGATGTCCACGATCTCCGGGGTCATGGCGTACTCGTCGGCTCCGACCTTGAGCTCGACGTTGATCAACGCGGCGGTTCCATCCGCGCTGATGACGCCGCCGACGAGGTTCTCGTCCTGCAGGAGGCGCGTGCGCAGCGTCTCCATGCCTTCCGGCGTCGTCGGCGCCACGCCGCCGGGGGCGGCCCTCTGGACAGACAGCGCCGTCTCGGTGCCGACGATCGTCTGGGAGTTCAGCGGCGTCGTGACGGACTCGACCCCCGGGATCGCTTCGATCGCCTCCGTCATCGCCTCGATCTTCCCGAGCGTCGTCTCGTTGAACACGCCGTCTTCATGGTGAAGCATCACCATGATGCTCCAGGGCGTCCCGTACCGCGCCTCGGCCTCGTCCAGCAGGACGACGATCGGGTCGTCCTCGTCGAGGAACTCGGTGAAATCCGTCTCCTGGGTCAAGTACTGGATCGGGTAGCCGAATCCCACGGCGAGCACAACCGCCATGACGATCGTCCAGACCGGGTGATTGACCGCGAACCGGATGCATCGGTTCATCGCACCCATCCCGTCATCGCATAGGCGGCCCACAGCCAACACGGCCAGAGATCCTCGGAGACGTCGATCGCCGCGCCGATCCCGGCGAAGACCCGATCGATGACGTCGCTCAGTCCGGGGAGAGAGGCCGCGACGATCGGCGAGAGCGCATTCATCCCGTCGCTGACGATCCAGATCTGACGGATCGACCCGTCATCCAGTCCTCGCGGCAGTACGACGATCAGATCGTAGGGCGCCTCGCCCTCTTCGGGGGTCCGGCCCGCGAGCGGATCGTCGAAGCTCGTCGCCACGTCGGCGAGCTTCACCCCGACCTCGAACGCCCCGGTCGTACGGAGCGCCCCGACCAGTCCGGCGACGCGCATCGTCAAGTCGAACGTCTTCGTCTCGTCGACGACCAACACGCGGACCGGCGCCGGCTCGGGCTGTGCGGACGCCGCAAACACTACCGCGGCGACCAGCGCGCCGATCCATCCAACGATCCTCGATCGTCTTTCCATCGTTTCTCCTTCCCTACGTCTCCTCCTCGGTCCGCCGGCGGATCAGCTCGGCACGCCGCTCCTTCCATCGCTCTCTCAACCCTGGGAGCTCCTCTTCGATGAAATCGAGGTAGGCCTGCCATTCGATGAGTCGCGATTTCACCTCCGGCGGTTCATCGGCGAGCAGCTCCATTCCCGTCTCGAACAGCCGCCGATGACGCAGAATGTGCTCCATACGCTCGGACATCACGTCCTCGAGAACGCTCGACCGCACCTGATAGAAGTGCCGACGTTCGCCGGGCAGGCTGATCCGCTCGATGAGTCCCGACCGCAGCAGCAACCGCGTCGCCATGCTGATCGCGCCGCGGCTCGCCCGGAGATCCTCCGCAAGCTCGTCAAGCGACCGATACGGCGGGATGCAGACCAGCAGCGCTCCGACGACGCGCCCGGCCATATGCGGCAGTCCGTCCTCGTCCAGAACGTCCGCCGATTCCTCGATGAACTGCTCATACGCCTTCCTGTCCATGGTCCCTCCCCGAACGGCGGAGTGTACCTTGTTCATTTCGTTCAGTCAAAAATGAAACTTATGAATGATTCGGTAGGCATTCGCATCGAAGCGGACAAGCGATCGTGGCGCCCATGGTCGAGCGCCGATTGCGCCTCCACGCCCGACCACCTACAGTGAGGCCCGAGGTGAGCCGATGGGCGGGCGCGAGCTTCATCGATGGAATCTGACGCCGAAGGAGGCGATCCGTCTTCAACGGGAGCTGGCCGACCGGCTGGTCCTCGTTTGGGACGGACGCGACGTCCGATCGGTCGCCGGCGTCGATGTCTCGGTCCAAGGCGGCCGCGCCCGCGCGGCCGTCGTCGTCCTCCGTTTCCCGGATCTCGAGCCGATCGAAGCGGCCACGTCGGAGGTCGACACCGTCTTCCCCTACGTCCCCGGGCTGCTGACGTTCCGCGAGGGGCCGGTGATCCTCGCCGCGTGGAAGCGGCTGCGGCGTAAGCCGGATCTCCTCCTGTTCGACGGCCAGGGGATCGCTCACCCGCGCGGGATGGGGCTCGCCGCGCATATCGGCCTCTGGCTCGATCGTCCGAGCGTCGGCGTCGCCAAGTCGAGGCTCTACGGAGCGTACGATCCACCCGGTCGGAACAAGGGAGACAGGACCGATCTGCACGATGGAAAGGATCCTTCCCAGACCATCGGGGCCGTCGTCCGAACCCGGACCGACGTGAAGCCGGTCTTCGTCTCCCCGGGACATCGCATGGACGTCGAGCACGCGGTGAGGTTCACGCTCGCCTGCTGCACCCGCTACCGCCTTCCGGAGACGACCCGTTGGGCCCATCGAGTCGCCGGCGGATCGGCGATCCCGTGAGAAGCCGTTCGAGGAGACGCTCCCGAGACGGATTCGAGGATGCTGGTCCCGTGCCCCGGCCGACACAGCCCAAGGTGCGAAGGAGACGTCCCCGTGAGTTCGATCGACGTCCAGGTGAAGTGGGTGGAGCCCCAGGTAGTCGCGAGCGTCCGATCGTTCGTGACGGACCAGCAGGCCGTCCAGTCCGTGATCGCCGATCTTCGGGAGAAGGTCGAGTCGGCGGCCTCCGGCCCGCCCGTCTGCCTCTTCCTCGGCTACGACCCGGAGAAGGGGTTCCAGGTCGAGATCGCACTTCCCGTAGAGAAAGGGAGTTCGATACCCGGGATGGAGATCCGGACGCTCCCCGGGGATCACGTCGTGTGGGCCGTCCACCGCGGGCTGTACACGAAGACCGACGGCGCACCCGGCCTTCGCGAGACCGTCGAGCGCATGTGGGAGTTCATCGCCCAGCAGCACCTCCTTGCGGGAGACAACCCGACCCGCTACGTCTACCTGGAAGGCCCCGAGATCCATGGCGATCGAGCCGAGCGGTACGTCACCGAGATCCAGATCTCGTATCACTTCCCGGTGTGGGTCGAATCGCTCGAACGGGGCCTCCAGGAGCGTACCGACGAGGGGACGACCGCCGCGATTATGACCGGAGCCGACGCGATTCGAGGCAGCTTCGACGCGGGCAAGCTCCGCAGGTGGGTCGTTGCGGCGCTCGATCGGCTCGACGAAGGAGTTCCGTGCGAGCGAACGCGCGCCTGCGTCCTCAACGGCTGCGCCCATCGCTATCCGAAAGCTCAACTCCTCCGGATGAAGGCGGCGTACGAGGAGGAGGGGGACATCCTTCGGTTCATCGAGCGGCTCAACCGCGACGACGATCTGTTCCCGTCCCGCATCTTCTGGCAAGAGGGGAGTCCGAGACACGTCGTCTACACCGAGAAGCTCGTTCCCCCGTGGAATCGGGAGGCGTACGCACAGGCGACCGTCCCGGCCGAGAAGCGCTACTACGGCTGTTTCTGCTCGCTCGTAAAGGAGGTCATCCGGACCGGTGAGACGCTGTCGCCGACATTCTGCAACTGTGCCGCAGGCTGGTTCGTTCAGATGTGGGAGGCCATCCTCGGCCGCTGCCCGATCCGCGTCGACGTCGTCCGGTCGCTCCTCCGCGGGGACGATCGCTGCACCTTTGCTATCCACCTGCCCGAGGACTTGTTCGAATCCGCGTCGGCACCGTAGGGGTCGACGCGCAGCCGATACGGACTTACCCAATCTCCAGATCGTCGCTCGCCATGAAGAACCCACCGACGTGCTGGGGGATCGGCCGCACGAGCAACGAGGTCCCAAGCCGGATCGATCGGTCGCCGTACCGATCTCGGATCCGATCGACCGCCCGATTCAACCGATCCCGTCGGCGATCCGTCTCCAGCAGAGAATGCGGCGTCCGATCGGTCGCCACGAGATTTCCCACGGAGACCCCGATGTTGGAGACCCGCTCGGGCTTCACCGGAATCTTCTCGAGGACGACGTGGCACGCTTCGTAGAACGCCTCGCCGTCATCGGAGGGAAGCGCAAGCGTCGTCTGTTTCCCATAATGCGGCCCGATCGATCCGACGCGGAATCCGCAGTGGACGGTCCGTCCCATGTAGCCGAGGCGACGCATCCGCCGTGCCACCTGATCGCAGAGGTCGCGTAGAACGATGAGCGCCAGGCGAAAATCCCGGAGATCCGGTGGCAGCGACTTGGAGTGTCCGACCGACTTCGGCGGTGGCACCTCCATATACGGAACGAGCGGGGTGGAATCGCGTCCCTGGCCGATCTCGTGAAGGTGCAAGCCGTAGACCCCGAACTCCCGCTTCAGGAAGGCCTCCGACGCGTCCCCGAGCTCCTTGAGCGTGCGGATCCCCGCCCGATGGAGCCGGTCCTCGATCCGACGACCGATCCCACACACATCACCGACGGGGGTCGACTCCAGCAGCTCCGGCATCTCCTCATCGTCGAGCCGACCGATCCCGTCCGGCTTGTTGCGTGCTCCGATTAGCTTGGCGAACGACTTCCCCGCCGCGATCCCGACCGTCGCCGTGATGCACTCCCCCAACTCCTCCCGGAATCGGCGCCGGATCTCTTCACCCACTGCGATCGCGCCCCCGTACTTCGGGGCCTCCTGGGTGACGTCCAGGAACGCCTCGTCGACGGAGTAGATCTCGAGCAGCGCGGTGTACTCCTTCAGGATTTCGACGAACCGCTGGGTCACCGAGAGGTACCGTTCCGGATTCCCGGGGACGAGGATCAGCTGAGGACACGCCTTCAGCGCCTCCCAGACCGGCATGCCCGTTCCCACGCGGTGCCGCTTCGCCTCCCGGGAGGCGGCCACGACGATCGACCGCTCCGTCGGCCGGCCGGTCACGCCGATCGGCCGACCGCGCAGGGACGGACAGGCTTGCTGTTCCACCGAGGCGAAGTACGAATCCATGTCGACGTGCAGGATGACGTGGCTCATTTCACAGCGCCCCGATCAGTCGATCGCCTCCAGCGCTTCGAGCGTCCATCGTCCATTCCCCACGTTGTGTCGAACGACGTACGTGTCGCCGCTGCAATTCACCGAGTACACGAGGTAGATGGTCTCGCCTTCGCGCTCGCGATGAACGAGGTGCGTCGAGGTCACGTCGTACCGGCGATCCTTCCATCGAAACGCGTGCAAGAGGGGGTGCGGGGCCCCGCGGCGGTAGATCACCAGTGCGTCAATCGGTTCGTTCACAGCGGTCAGCATGTCTGCACACCGCGTGAAGTGTACAAGGTGTGCGGACGCTTGTCAACCGTCCAGGATGGAGTGAATCTCGAAGATGTCCTGCGGCCCCTTCATCCCGATCTTTCGGCGATGGATCAGGTGAAGCGCGGCGAGGCGGGCGACCCGATTCACGCATGCGTTCATCTGCAGACCGAGCTCGTCGGCCAGCTCCCGCGTCGTGGTTCGCTTCTTCTCGAGGATCCGCTCGAGCGTCTCGGAAAGCGCGGGGGTGTGAAACCCGATGAGCCGCCACCGGCCTCCTTGAAGGCAGAGCATCGCCAATCGGCGTTGCGCCAGTTTGACGTCGATCCCCTCCGCCAGGTCGAGCGACGGCGTACTGAGGACCATCGTGCACTCCCCGTACTGCCCGTCGACCACGTGCTGGTAGGTCTTGCCGATCAGCTCGTCGGCGAACGACGTGCTGAGAACCTCGATGTCGTCCAACAGGATTCGGACCTGCCCCTTTTCGGGGAGCGAGGTCAACAGCGACTCGAGCCGCTCGCGGGCCCGCGCCCCCTCCAGACGCGTTCCCAGGCGCGTCCCGAACTGCGCGATGCGGAACTCCCCGACGTCCATGATCGCCATTGAACAGGAATCCCTTCTACCGATCAACCGGATCCGCGCCGAACAGGCGAAGCGGGAGCCGGACCGCCAACTGCACGCCGGGGAAGTCGGGGACGTCGTAGACGTCGCCGCCCCGTTCGTCGAAGTAGAGGAGAGCCGAGCCGCTCCGAAGGGCGAACGTGCCGTCCCAGGAGCGAACGATCCCGACGATCCGCTTCAGTTCCCCACCCCGTCCCGCTTCGGCGAACCGGCTGAGCCCGTCGCGGAGGATCGCGTCGAGCGCCTGGGCATCGGTGATCGTCGCGTAGCCCTCCCGCAAGCCAAGGCTTCTCCGCAGCCCCACCCCCTTGTCGGCGATCGCGAGGAAGAGCGAATCCTCGTAGTCCTGCATCGCCGCCATCCCGTGGGAGTCGTCGATGTCCCCCGTCGCGTTGCTGTGGTGAGGGATATTCTGGAACAGCTCGATCATCATCGCCGTCAGCGTCCGTCGCGACGATTCGGTCAACGGATACCGTTCGACGAGCCGATGATGGAATCCGTCGACGACGCGTCCGATCCCCGTCTCGTCGGAGATCGCGGTAATCGGCTGCAGGGCGCTGCGAACGTCCCTCGCCGAAGGCGGGGTCGTCTCCCCGATCTCGGCGAAGAACCCCATCGCGCGCATCCACCGCCGGACGGCCGGCACCTCGGGCCAGTCGAGTCGAAGTCGCGTTCCACGAGATTTCGTCTCGAGGACGAGCAGGGCGAGGAGAAGCAGCGCGTACGGATCGATGAACCGGGTGTCCCGCAGGTCCACGGCCCCCGCCTTCCGGTCGACGACCTGCTCGAGGACGGCGTCGATCGTCTCGATCGTCAGTCGGGTCGTTCCCATCCGCCTCCCCCTCCGGTGCGGCCGATCATACCGTCGCCGACCATCGATCACATCGGATTCCAAGCCGATCCCGGAGGAGCCGGTGTCCTCCCTCAGGAACGCCCCTCGACAATCCGCTTGAGATGTACCTCGTAGTCCTGACGAAGGGCTTCCACTGAGTTCACGACGGTGATCGTCCAGTCCCGGTAGCGGACCCCCGCGTGTACCCACTCCTCGGGGCGCAGGGCGCGCAAGACCGCCACGAGCTGCCGATGTGCCTCCTCGAGCCGTGCGAGCAGGCGCGTTCGATCGGTGTCATCGTACCGGGCGACGGACTCCGCGTTGACGGCGCTGTAGTCGTTCGCTTCATCCGCGAAGTAAGAAGGCAGCTCTCCGCACAGGACCGCGCGCACCCCTTCGATCGTCAGAAAATTCCAGCCGATCAGATGGGCCAAGACGTCGCGCGGTGCCCAGCCGTTTGGCGGTTCTACGAACTGCGCCTCTGTCAGCTCCGCGATGCCGTCAGCGAACCGGTCCTTGGCCTTTTTCAGTGCCGCCAAGGCACTCTCCAGCGCATCATTCATACTCCATCGACTTCCACCGATAAGTATAGACCAGGACGTTGTCGCGTCTTGCGTTCTGCGCTGCTTGAAATCGGACATCAAGGGGTGTATCCTGCAGTGTTCTTTGCGCTGCAAAGTACTTGATAGGAGAGAACGATGAACGAACTGAACCTTCGCGCCATCGAATCCAGAAGTTGGAAGGCGCGCCAGCAGGACGGCCTGTTCGACATCTACTTCGGGGCGCTCATGCTGGCGATCGCGATCTCGGCGCTGACCGAGGTCCTCGGGGCGACCTCTCTCGTCCGCCTGGTCACCCTGATGGTGCTCCAGTTCTCCGCCGTCGGCGGGCTCGCCCTCGCCAAGCGACGATACGTAACGCCCCGCGTCGGTGCGGTGAAGTTCGGCGCCACGCGCGCCCGGCGATCACGCGCATCGGCGATCGCTCTGGCCGTCTGCGTGTTCGCGACCGTCGCCCTCGTCGTCCTGACGGCCGTCGGCCGGTCCCCGGTCGATTCCCTCCATCGACTCGGACGCTTCGCCCTGCCGACGGTCGTGACGCTGATCGTCGGGATTCCGTTGACGGCCCTCGCGATCTTCCTCCAATTCGAACGAATCCTCCTTCACGCCACCCTCTTCGCGGCCGCTGCCTTCGCGCTCGCCGCGTCCGGGAAGGGCTTCATGGCTCCCCTTCCCGCCGCGATTGCATTCGGCGCTTCCGGCGCGATCAGCGTCGGGATCGGCCTTCTCCTGTTCGCTCGCTTCGCGCGCCGGATTCCGCGCAAGGGAGAGGAGATGCTCTCCGATGAAGGATAGAGCCGCCTTGCGAGAGGTCGAAAGGAGAGTCTGGCTACGGACGTTCGAACACGGGCTGTGGGACCTCGCCGTCGGCCTCCTCCTGCTGTCGTTTGCTGTGGGCATCCTGACGGAGTTCTACTGGATCTCCGCCATCGTCGTTCCGGTGGGGCTGCCGGTGATGCGCGGTCTCGCGCGGCGAACCATCGTCCCCCGGATCGGTCACGCGACGTTCCGCGGACGTCGGAAGCGCAGCCTGGCTCACGTGCAGCTGATCCTCGCCGCCCTCGCGCTGGCCGGCGGCGGCATGTTCGCATTCACCGCCTTCGCGACGCGGGAGGCGGCACCGGAGTGGGCGATCTGGGTGCGGTCGCACTTCATCGTGGCCATCGGACTGATCTGGGGCGGAGCACTCGGTGTCGCCGGTTGGGCTGTCGACTACCCCCGCCTCTATGCGTACGGAGGGCTCCTGTTCGGGGCCCTTCTCGCCGTCGATCTGCTGCCGACCGGCTACCCCCTCGGGCACGCGCTGATCGGCGTCGGCGGACTGATCGCGCTCGTCGGTGCTGCTCTGTTCATCCGCTTCCTTCGGCGCTACCCGCGGCATCCCGCGCCCATCGACGGAGCCGACGATGCCTAGACAGCAAGGAGAAGAGGCCGGGTTCGAGATCGACCGAGCGATCCACGAGCCGGCCCGACTGTTGATCACCGCACACCTGTACGTCATCGAGTCTGCCGACTACGTCTTCCTGATGCAGAACACGGGGCTGACGTGGGGGAACCTGTCGTCGCACCTCTCCAAGCTCGAGGCGGCCGGCTACGTCGAGATCACCAAGGAGTTCGTCGAGCGGAAGCCGCACACCATGGTCAAGCTTACGGACGAAGGGCGGGCCGCGTTCGACGCCTACCGCCGGCAGATGAAGGCGCTGTTCGAAGACCTACCCGATGGAAGCACCTCATCCACGTTGACAAGGAAGTGAGCCATGGAAGGGAACGACCTGGTCCTGATCGCGCTCGGCGTCCTCGCTGCCATTGGAGCCATCGTCCTGCTGATGCAAGCGAAGTAGACGGTTCGTCCTCCGCCCGACGGCCCACACCGACCGGGGTCTTCCTGCAGAACCGCTCCGTCTTGCGCCGGAGCCCCGGCCCTTGCTATTCGCTCGGCGGCTCCTCCGGCGACTCCTCGCTTTCGCTCTCCGGGAGGGGTTGGTCCTCCGCGTTCTCCTTCGGAGCGACATCCTCGTCGTCCCCGACGTGCCCGCCGAACTGCACAGTCAACGACGCGACCAACCCGGTCAGCGTCCGTGGAGGACCGGCGAACTCGACCTCCTCGAACGTCCACGGGTCGGTTAGCGCCCACAGGAAGGACAGCTGGAAGCGCGTGGCCATCCAGCTCAGCGGCCTCGCCTCGAAGGCGACGTACGGTTGCAGCGAGTAGAAGTCCTTGGTCATCGACGCGACGTACGGCGCGCCGACGGCATCGTCGAATGAGTCCGGGAATCGATCGATCAGCCGAAGATCGAGGCTCCCTCCTCCCAGCACGGTGCCGAGGATGATCGTCAGTCCGGAGTCGCTCACCGCGGCCTTCTCGATCAGGAATCCGTAGGTTTCGAGCTCGAGGCGGACGCTGCGCTCGTCGTTCCTCGATGTCGTCGCGCCGCTGCTGCCTGTCCCTCCGAATCGGACGCCGCCAGCTCGGCCCCCGTATCCGCTGGCCCCCATCGTGAACAGGACCTCGCTGATGCGGGGGTAGTCGGCACTCGTCACGGCTTCGTTCAGCCCGCCGAGATCGAGAAACAGAATCGACGGCATGGGCCCGCCGCCGCCACCGGCTCCATCCTCAGGGCTGTCCGCCGCAACCGCAAACGGAATCGTCAACACCATCGCTATCACAAGAATCGTGCCACGTGCTCTCATCCGGTTCACCTCCACGTCCACGAAGAGCGTACCGAGCCGATCCCATCCGAACAAGGCGGAAGGGCTCTCCCCTCTACCCGCACGTCGATGTATCCGTTTCACGAACTCGGACTGCTCGGTGTCTCCCTCGAACCCCGGAAGGACGCCTTGGAATCGAGCAATGCACCGCCCTCCCCCCCACATGGGACGACGGATCCAGAGAGCAGGCTCGCTGCTGTTTCTCATACCGTACCTCCCTAGAACGGGAAGGTGAATCGGGTTCCGACGGCGCTGATGCCGCACGCGTTGCCGAATGCGGTCCGCATTCGCGAAACCGCATCCACGCCGGTGCAATGCATCGGGACGATCCGAGAGAGGTTTTCACGGCGTAGCGCGTCGATCGTCGGTTCGATGGCGGCTCGAAACGGATCGCCGGACAGATGGAACCCTCCGAGGACCGCGCAGACGGCCCGGTGTTCAACCAGCTCTCGCGCGTACTGGACGGTATTGACGATCCCTGCGTGTGCGCAACCCGAGATCACGACGAGTCCGTGCCCGCGCACATCCACGACGACCGCCTGATCGTCCACAACCGGATCGGGAACGAGCGTCCCGTCCACTTCCTTCACCGAGCCGGGCAGTCCGTGCTCGAACGAGGTCGCGCGAGGGATCTCCCCCGTCACGAGGAACAGGCCGTCGCCGATCACGGTCGGGCCTCGGCTTTCGACGATCCGGATCCCCTTGGCAGTCAGCTCCTTCCGCTTCAGCAGTTCGGGGACGCAGTACAGCGTACCGTCGACGGCACACCAGTAGCGCGGGGCGTGGAACGCCTCGGGGTGAAGGACGATCGTCGGCCGCGCCAGCCGTCCGAGGAGGGAAACGGCTGCGCCGACGTGATCCTCGTGCCCGTGGCTGATGACCAACGCACCGACGTTCTCGAGTTCCTCCCCCAATCGATCCAGGTTCCGGGGCGCGGCCACCGGGCTGTACCCTGCGTCGAGGAGGACCGCCCGGCTACGCCCACCCGACCGAGCCTTCAGCAGAAGGCAGAGGCCGTGCTCCGCCAGCAGCGTGTCCGGAGGGAGACGACCGTCCTCTCCGATCGAATGGCGATTGATCCCCGGTCCCGACGGAAGCAGCGTGTCCGCGTAGTTGTCCACAACGACGAGGACTTCGAGTCCATCGACGGCCTGCAACATCGGTACTCACCTCGCCTCAGCATCCGAAGGAAGGCGGTGAGAGTCAACGTCCGGCGCCTGGGCCATGCAACCGAAGGCGATCGATGCCCTTCATACCCGATGGACCTTGATGAAGTTGGTCTTCCCCTCGCCCCCGGTCGGGATCCCGCCGGTCACGACGACCGTGTCGCCCGGTCGGACCTCCCCTCGTTCGCGGAGCCGCCGTCCGATGCCCTCAAGCAGCTCGTCCGTCGAGTCGGAAGGCGGGACGAGGACCGGTGTGACCCCCCAAACGAGGGCAAGCCTTCGGAGCGTCGTTTCCTGCGGCGTAACCGCGACAATCGGGCACCGGGGCCGTTCGCGCGCAACCTGGCGCGCGGTGTACCCGCTCCACGTCGAGGTCACGATCAGCGCAGCGTCGATCTCCTCGGCTACGCGCACGGTGGCTCGCCCGATCGCATCGGTCACCCGACGGGAGCGATCGCCCGGGCCGGAGTCCGCGGCGCTTTCCCGCGACGGCATCTCCCGTTCAGCGATCGCCGAGATCTCGCGGATCATCGCCACCGCGTCCGCCGGATACCGCCCGATCGCCGTTTCGGCCGATAGCATGACGGCGTCGGAGCCGTCGAGGATCGCGTTGGCGACGTCGCTCGCCTCGGCGCGGGTCGGGCGGGGTGCATCAACCATCGACTGGAGCATCTGGGTCGCGGTGATCACCGGGATCCCCCGGCGGTTGCACGCTTGGATGATCTCCTTCTGGAGGACCGGCACCCGCTGCGGGGACGTCTCCACCCCGAGGTCTCCCCGAGCGACCATCACCGCATCGGCGGCCCGAAGGATCTCGTCCAGGCGACCGATCGCCTCGCTCCTCTCGATCTTCGCGACGATCTCGGCATCGCGGCCGGCCGGAGATTCGTCGAGGAGCGAACGAAGCTCCGCGAGATCTTCGGCGGTGCGGACGAAGGAGAGGGCCACGAAATCGACGCCTGTCTCCACCGCAAACCGCGCGTCCGCGCGATCCTTCTCCGTCAGCGCAGCGATGCCCAACGCCCCGCCGGGCGCCGCAACCCCCTGGCGCGATGAGAGCCTTCCGCCGACGAAGACGCGGCCGACCAGGACGTCGGGTCGAACCTCCCGGATCTCGACCTCGATCGACCCGTCGTCGAGCAACAACCGATCGCCCACCCGGGACCCCCCGATCACGTCCGAATGGGGAAGCGGAACGACGTGATCGGTCCCGTCGGCCGGGAGGGTCGAGAAGGCGACCCAGTCCCCGGGATGAAGGTCGATCGGCTTGTCCAGGCGGCCGATGCGCAGCTTCGGCCCCTGCAGATCGGCCAGCACGGCCACGACCGCCTCCTCGTCCTTGGCGATCTCCCGGACGCGTCGGATCGTTTCCGCGTGGGTCTCGCGTGTCCCGTGCGAGAAGTTCACCCGAGCGATGTCCATTCCCCCACGGATCAGCGCACGCAATGTCTCCCGGTCCCTCGACGCAGGACCGAGCGTGCAGACGATCTTGGTCTTCGTCTCCGACGCGCGGTGGGTCATCCCTCGCCGACCTCCGATCCGGTCGGGACGAACCGGTACGACGCGGCATCACACACCGGCCGGTACCCGATCCGCTGGTAGATCTTGTTCGAGGTGGCGTTCGCGAGGTCCGTGTACAGCGTACAGAACGCGTTCCCCCGATCGAGCATGAGTTGACTGAGCCCCGCGACGCACGCCGAGGCGTACCCGTTCCTCCGCCGCTCCGGCGGCGTATAGACGGCACTCACCGCGGCACCGTGCTCCGAGCCGCGCGAGCTTCCGGCCATCGAGACCGGCCCGCCGTCGTCCCAGAGAACCAGCGTCCCCGTGTCGAGGAACCGGCGGACGACTCTCCGCGGATCGGACGGCGGATCGCCGGGAACCGCCTCCCGCTGGAATCCTTCCATCCAGTCGGCCAGGAGGTCGATGTCCTCCTCCCGCGCCGGTCGCATTCGCCCCGGAACGCCGACCGGGCGAGCCACCCGGTACAGGACATAGATACGCATCGCCCGCTCGAGGTCGGCGCGCACAGGCACGCGGGATGTCCACCGCCGCGCGAACGCGCCCGCGACGTCGGCCTCACCGTTCACCCCAGGCAGATGCGGATCGACCGTCATCAAGTGGTCGATGGCGAGATCGAGCGCCTCGACGCGGCCGTCCTCGCAATGAACAATGAGTAGATATGGTGGCGTTCGGATCGCCGCGACGACGAGCTTCCCGGCGGCGGCAAGGGTCAGGAAGAGCGGCGGATCGTCGCCGTAGCGGCGGCCGTCCCGGACACGACCCGCGATGCCGAGGATCAGGTTGTTCCTCGCTTCGTTGTGCATCAGCGGTCCCTCGACCACGGCGAGGAACTCGGTGGCAGTCGGGTGGCTCGTCAGCTTCATCGTTCGCGGGCCTCCAACAGATCGATGTACGCGCCGTGCACCCTGTCGGCATCGCCGATCCCCAGCTGGCCGAACAGCCGCTCGGCGGCGGCCGCACCCTCCTCCAGCGACTGCCGGTCGTCGAGCACGGCCTCCAGCTCGATGAACGTACCGAGACCTTCGACATCGTCGAGATGCACGCGCGTTCGTCCGATACGATAGAGGAACCGTCGCTTCGCGACCACCCCGCGGACGTTCAACGCGGACGAGAGCAACCCGAGGAGCGCTTCTGGAACGGACGACTGAACGATCGAGTACTCCGACAGCTTCGCCCCGGCATCGTCCGGCCGCTGGTAGAAGATCAGCTCAGCGAGATCTCGGTCGAGGACACGAAGCTTCAGCCGCCCCCGCGGCACGACGAAGAAGGTGTCCCGCTGATCCAAAACCTCGACCGGTGTGTCGCTCAACGTCTCCACCCGACGGCGAATGCCGTCGACGTCGGACACGCGGGCCTTGATCTCAACGTTTCTCGGCATCTCTGCCCTCCCAACCTTCGACGATCCGGTCGAGCGACGCCCGGAGCGCGGGGTCGAGCGGCTCCCGATCCGGATCTTCCCGCCAATGAACCGCTCGCGGTTGACGGTCTCCCCACGGCGTGAACCGCAGCGCGACGTGCTCGAGGTAGAACCTCTCCCCGCGCCCTGTCGAAGGGATCCCGTACAGCCAATCGTCGACCAACGGAGCCCCGAGCGCGGCCATCGTCGCCCGAACCTGATGATACCGGCCCGTGTGCAGCCGCAGGAGGACGTGCGCCTCGTCGGGGCGGCCCGGGGCCGCGGCGAGGGCGAGGATCTCCGTAACGGCTCGTTTTCCCCCGCTTTGCACGACCTCCGCCCGGCGGTCGCGCGTCCGGAGGTGTAGGGTGTGCGTCCCGAGCAGCCGCCTCCCCATCCCCGGATTCACGGCAACGCGCGCCAGGTAAACCTTCTCCCATCGACCGGCCCGAAGCTGCTCGTTGTGGAACCGGACCGCTTCGTCGGTCAACGCGATCACAACGATTCCGCGGGTCACCCGATCGAGCCGATGCGGAAGCCTCGGCACGACCCGGGCCGGCGTCGCCGCGTCGACCCGCGCGAGCAGCGAGACGCCGCGAGGATCGCTCGTCAGTTCGGTCGCGACCCCGGCCGGCTTGACCACGGCAAGCTCGTGCACGCTCTCGAACAGGACCGGCAGGCCAAGCCGCGTCCAACCTACGACCGGTCCGTCGATTTTCACGTACCTCGTTCCTCCAGCCGTGGTGTCGCCTGCAAGTCTACTGCACGACTCCCGGCGGAGTCGCGTAGACGAGGGAGCTGCAGCTCCTGCACCCGGCTCGTGATGGCTCCACGAAAGGCGGTGCTGCCTCGTCCACCGAGCGAAGCAGCTTGCTGCTTCGCTTCCGTAGCTCCGTTAGGAGCCGCGCGGGCGCCACCGTTTGGGCGACAACAGGATCGAGCCGAAGAAGACCGCCGCGCAGCAGAGGGCGATCGCCGCGCCAATTGGGAGATCCGCCGCCAGCGAAACGAGGAACCCGGACAGCGCCGAGAGGATCCCAAGGAGCGGTGCAATCAGGAACACCTTCTTGATGTCATACGCCCATTGAAACGCCGCCGAGGCGGGCAGGATCATCAGTGCATAGATGAGCAGCCCTCCGGTGACGCGCAACGAGACCGCGACGACGATCGCGATGAGAAAGAGCAGAACATAGAACGCTCGCCCCGTGTTCAACCCTGAGGCCCGGGCGAGCTTCCGATCGAGCAACAACGCGAAGAATGCTTTGCCGAAGACGACGAGGACGAGAAGCAGCCCCGCCAGGACGCCGGCCAGAAGGTAGACCTGCCCCATCGTGATCCCGAGCACGCTTCCCCACAGAAGCGATAGAGCGCCGCTCCCGATCCCCGAGCTGGGCGTCTTGTGGATGAAGATGAGCCCGAGGGCCATCGTCAACGGGAAGGTTGCTCCGACAACGGTATCGGTCTGCAGACGGGAGAGGTCGGCGATCGGGCCGAGCGTCGCGGCCATCCCCGCCGCGAACAGGAGCGCCGTCCAGATCGGATCGGCAGCCGAGATCATCAAGCCGAATGCCGCCCCGGCGAACGCTGCATGGGACATCGCGAACCCAAGCGATGAGAGCTTCATTCGCACCACGAACGTGCCGATCGAACTGCACATCGCGCCGACCAGGACACTCCCCAGCAGGGTCGGCAGGATGATGTGCCAAGGCAGCCCGAACATGAACGCGCCCTCCTATCGGGTCACGGATGGGATCCGAGCGGGCGTGGACTCCCCGACAACGCGGCCCGTGTCCACCGTGACGGCGCGATCCGACGCGTCGAGCAGCGCGCCCGACTCGTGGCTCACGACCACCGCCGCCGCTCCCAGCTCGCGGCGGACCAGCGAGACCAGCCCCGCGACCTCGCCCTTCGCCTCGAGATCGAGGTTCGCCGTCGGCTCGTCCAGCAGCAGAAGCTCCGCCTCCTGCGCGAGGGACCGAGCAAGCAGGACCTTCCGTTGTTGCCCGCCGGACAGGCGCCCCACCGGCCGACCCGCCAGCCCGGAGAGCCCGACCTCAGCAAGTGCCCGGTCGACCTGGTGGCGGTCCGACGCATCGAGAAGCTTCCATCGATGCACCTTCGCGAACCGCGCCGCGAGGACAACGTCCCGGACGAGGAACGGCGTATCGGGAGGGAAGAACAGGTTCTGGGGGACGTAAGCGATGCGCGCCCGAAGCGCATGGCTGGCCGCCGTGACCGGTTCGCCGAACGCCTGCACCGTCCCCGAGGTCACCGGAAGGAGGCCGTTGATCACCTCGAGAATCGTCGTCTTGCCCGCCCCGTTCGGGCCGGTGATCGCAAGCTGCTCGCTCGGGACGACGTCGAGCGTAACCCCGGCCAGGGTCGCGTGCCGTTCCCCCTCGTAGGTCGCTCGAACGTCGACTAGGGAGACGATACGGTCCACTCGAACAGCTCCTCCAGCGGTCGTCGCTCGGTTTCCCCTGACTTCGCGGCCAGGTCCGCTCCTGCGAAGGACGCCACGATCTCCGGCCGAAGGTCGATCGTGATCTCCCGGCCGTCCTCGGAGACGAACCGGACCCGCGGCTTCCCTTCGCCGACGATCCGCAGGTTTCCCTTGCCCAGAGTGCAACCCGAGCCGATCTGCACCCCGTCATTGAGACAGGACAAGGGGGTCTCTCGCCCTGCGTCGGATTCGGCCCGCAGGCCGAAGTACCCGGGGCTGCGCAGCTCACGAAGCGCGAGGAGGCCCATTCGAATCCCGGCCACGAGGTACGGTCCGAGATGGCCGTGGAGGAGGGTCCCCCGCTCGATCATCCCCCGAAGATCGGCGGTCGTCGGATCGATCGTGACGGTTTCCATCCCGTGCCCCCTTATTCCAGCGGCTCGATCGCCGAGAACAACGCCTCGGCGTTTCGCGCCAGCAGGTCGGCGAATGACGCCGTGTTCGGCATTGCCCCCGGGAAGTTGGACAGGACGACGTGAACCGCGCCGACTTCCCGCGCCAACTTCCCGCCGAAGTCGACGCCGCTCTGGAGATTGTCGATGACGAGCTGCGCGTTCGAGGCGCGGCCTGCCGCCGCGAGTTCCACAAGGTCTTTGAGCGAGAGCCCGTCAGGGATTCCGTACGTGACTGCAACATCGAAGCCGAGCCAGGACACGAAGTCCGCCTGCCAAAGCATGCAGACCACGGGGGTCCCCTCGACGGCGAGGGTTTCGGCCTGCCCTCGCAGCTCCCGGCCGAGGGCTTGGAGCTCTTCTACGTATGCCTCGGCGTTCGCGGCAAACCGTTCGGCCGACTCCGGCAGGATCCCCGCAAGGAGGTCCCGAATCGTCCTCACCTTGTCGGCGGCGGTTTCCGGGGTGTTCCACTCCCCTCCAAGCTGAACCACCTCCGCGGTGCTTCCCGCCGCCTCTGCGAGCGTCCCGATCCACGGTTCGAACCCCGAGTAGAGGATCAGCGACGCATCGAGCACCGCGGCCAGATCGCTCGGAACCAAGTCGTAGTGAGACGGGCAGAATCCCGAGGGGATGATCGTCACCACGTCGATCTCCTCCCCTCCCACCGTCCTCGCGAACTCGCCGAGCACCGCATGCGTCGACACCACGGTCTCCGCGGCGGCGGCCGTTCCGATCATGAGGAGAAGGATGCCGACAAGCCAAGCCGTTCGTACCATACCGTTCCTTTCCGTTCTAGCGGATGTTCTTTCCGGTCGACGTCCCCGTGAGTTGTCCGTGCTTCACCCCCTTCAGACCGATCAACCGATCGGCAAGCCGTTCGATCGCTCGGGCCTCCCCACGAACCGCGAGGAACTCGAGGCAGTTCGCCTCGTCGATGTGGACGTGCGTCGTCGAGATCACGAGATCCAGGGCGTGATGCTGGATTTCGGTGAGCTTTCTCGACAGGTCCGACCCGTGATGGTCATACAGAAGCGTGATCACGCCCGCAACTTCCTCGCCGGCTTCCCATTCCCGATCGACCAGCTGCCTGCGGATCGCGTCCCGCACGGCCTCCGAGCGATTGGTCCAGCCTCGCTGCCCGCAAAGCTCGTCGAACGCCTCCATGAGGTCCCGCTCGATCGATACGCTGAAGCGGATCGTGTTGGACATCGGTGTTACTCCCTAAGGATTCGTAATATCCGTGAGACTACCCGGTCCCCATCGTTCCCGCAACTCGCGCGACGGCATGGCCGTCCCGATCGCAGCTTGCATCTTCTGTAAGGCGCCGGGCCCCCGCGCGAACGTATCGAACGGTCTTGACAAGGTCGCGACCTCGTCCTATAGTGGCCGAGTCATGATAGAAGCAAGGGGTGCCCGAGCGAGCGTATCGAACGGTCCCTGCTTCTATTGGTTTTGGTACGAGTCCGGCTTCCGCGCTGCGGGCTAGCGACCGCTAGCGAGCCGAGAGCAGCAGGAAGCCGGAAGAAGACTGCGGGAAACCGCGGTCTTTTTCTTTTGCCAGGAGGTGAGAACGGGTCGGAGACGAGTCGGGAACAGGCCCGCCCGCGGGCACATATGAGATCCTCACGGGCGGGCACGGTCGGACGATCCCCACGGATCGCCCTGTCGGGTCCAAGCGGACCTGTGCAAGGATAGCGCGGAAGGAGAGAAAGTGAAACGGTTCATCACAATGGTAGGAATAGGCTTGCTTATGGTCGGCGTCGGTCTCGCAGCGGCCTCGGCGCCGCTGCGGATCGGCATCACGAAGATCGTGGAGCACCCGGCGCTCGACGCCGTGGAGCAGGGCGTCATCGATACGTTGGCCGCCGCCGGGTACGAGGAAGGGGTCGATGTTCTGTACCTGCTCGCCAGCGCGCAGGGAGAAATGGCGAACGCGATCGCGATCGCCCAGAACTTCCAGGCTCAGAATGTGGACCTCGTCGTCGCGATCGCGACGCCGTCGGCGCAGGCGGCGGTCGAGGTGTTCCGCGGAACGGACGTCCCAGTCATCTACGGCGCCGTCACGGATCCCGTCGGGGCCGAGCTGGTCGCGAGCGCGACCGACCCGACCGAAAACGGAAACGTCACCGGGGTGTCGGACATGATCCCCGTGGCGGCGCATCTCCAGCTGCTGAAGGAGTTGTCACCCGAGATCGACACGATCGGGATCGTCTACAACCCGGGCGAGGCAAACTCTGCCATCCTGACCGAGATGGCCGTCCACGCCGCCTCGACCGTCGGGGTGGAGATCCTGACCGCGACGACGGACTCGACGGCGAACGTCCCGCTCGCAGCGCAATCGCTGATCGGTCGCGTCGACGCGTACTACGTGACCACGGACAACACGGTCGTGTCGGCGATCGATTCGGTGCTCGCGGCATCGGAGGAGGCGGGCGTTCCGTTCCTAATGGCCGATCCGACGAGCCTCGCTCAGGCAACGCTGGCCGCCGGATTCGATTACTACGAGCACGGTCTGACCGTCGGCCAGGTTGTGCTGGACGTCCTCTCCGGGGTGGGAACGGACGAGATCCCGGTGACCTACCAACCCCGCGCCGAGGTCCATCTGAACCTCGACGCTGCCGAGCGGATCGGGTTCGTCTTTCCGTCATCGGTGATCGACCAGGCGTCGGCGATCCTGCTCAACGGAACCATATGGGAGCGACAAGTGCCCTAGGGGGTTCGGCAACCGAACGGAGGAGACACGATGGCTGCTCTATGGATCCACGCGGTCGAGCAGGGGCTCGCCTATGGGATTGCTGCGTTGGGGGTCTTCCTGACGTATCGGATCCTCAAGTTCCCCGATCTGACCGTTGACGGGAGCTTCGTGACCGGGGCGGCCATCGCCTCCGTTCTCTTGACACAGTGCGGGATCGATCCGTTCACGGTCCTCGTGCTCGCGTTCCTCGGCGGCGGGATCGCCGGGCTGATCACCGGGTTGCTCAACACCCGCTTGGGGATCACCAACCTGCTCGCCGGTGTGCTCACGATGATCATGCTCTACTCGATCAACCTCCGAATCATGGGACGCCCGAATCTGTCCCTCCTTCGCGCCCCGACGGTGACCCGGATCATCGAGGCGGCCTGGTCCCCACTGGGCTCGCTTGCGGTCCTCGCGTTCATCGGGCTCCTGACCTTGGCGGTCAAGCTGCTGCTCGACGGCTTCCTGCGGACCGAGATCGGCTTCGCCCTCCGCGCCACCGGGGACAGCGAAGCGATGATCACGGCCCAGGGCGTCAATACGAAGACGATGAAGATCCTCGGCCTGGCCCTGTCGAACGGGCTGGTCGCCTTGTCCGGAGCGCTGGTCGCCCAGTACGGAGGGTTCGCCGATGTCGGGATGGGGCTCGGAACGATCGTCACCGGTCTGGCCGCTGTGATCATCGGCGGCACCCTGATCCGCTCCAATCACGTCGGATGGATGACCTTGAGCGTCTTGCTCGGCTCGCTGATCTATCGCATCGCCGTGATCCTGGCGCTTCGGTACGGCTACGTGATCGGGTTCCAGGCCAGCGATCTGAAGCTGATCACCGCGTTGCTCGTCGTCCTCGCCCTGGTCGTGCCGTACCTTCGGGAACGCCGGTTGAGGAAGGTGAGCGCATGCTAGAGCTGGACCGACTCTCGAAGACGTTCCATGCCGGCGCGGATCGGGTCGTCGCGATCCGAGAGACGAGCCTGACCCTCGCCGATGGGGACTTCCTCACGATCATCGGATCGAACGGGGCCGGAAAGAGCACGCTCCTCAACCTCATCGCCGGAACGTACCCGCCGACCTCGGGCCGCATCCTGCTCAACGGGCTTGACCTGACCGGTGTGCCCGCGCATCGACGCGCGAGGCGGGTCGGTCGGATCGTCCAGGATCCGCTCGCGGGAACGGCGCCTTCGATGACGGTGGCGGAGAACCTCGCGTTGGCGATGAAAAGGGGACGAAGAGGGCTTCGCCCGGCGCTGCCGCGGCGGCTCCGCCATCGATTCCAGGATCAGCTCTCCGCGCTCAACGTGGGACTGGAGAATCGACTGCGATGCCGTGTCTCTCTCCTGTCCGGCGGGGAGCGCCAAGCTCTGGCGGTCCTGATGGCGACCCTCGTCCCCCCGGAGGTCCTACTGCTCGACGAGCACACCGCGGCGCTCGATCCGAGCAACGCCGTGATGATCGTCCGTCTGACCCGATCGTTCGTCGAGCGGGTTCGTCTCACGACGCTGATGGTCACCCACAACATGGAACAGGCGATCGACGTCGGGACACGCCTGATCATGATGCACAAAGGGGAGATCATCGAGGACCTGCAGGGAGCCGAGAAGGCCCATGCGACGGTCCCACAGCTCGTCGACCTCTTCTCGGACCACCACGTCGTCGACGACGAGCTCCTCCTCGAACGGGTGTTCTAGCCCGATCGGACCGGCGATCCGGTCCACGCGCCTCCCGCCGGCGCCATCGGACTCCATGGGGCAGCCGC
>Ga0180433_10003139_pt1 | contig 24581 bp, 21 predicted proteins | sample SS_ome_8_FD_132980 | JGI IMG/M metagenome (GOLD analysis project Ga0180433, IMG submission 132980) | Hypersaline lake sediment archaeal communities from the Salton Sea, California, USA - SS_1_D_1 metaG | ecosystem: Environmental > Aquatic > Non-marine Saline and Alkaline > Hypersaline >... | reverse complement strand
TTAAAATCTCCATTGTCTATTATACTTTCTAATAAATCTTTAATTTCTTCCCAACTTTCACAACCCATTATATATTTTTCAATTTCTTTTATAAATTTTACATAAAAATTCTGTATTATATCTTGTAATTCAGGAGTCGTCCATAAAGTAAGTTTCATACTCCCATTTTTAAGTTCCAAATCGTTATATTTTCCTTGTAATCTTAATCGCTGTGAAATGTCAGTGCAGTTTAATGATGCGTGAGACACAAAATACTGGTCTGTTAAATGTAATGAATAATTATCATAATCATCACTCGTAAAAGAATATCCCCTTTCTCCATATTTACCTGTTATTGTTACAATTGTTTTATATAATATTTGCGTATCACTTTTTTCAAATAAAATTCTTAATAATTTATAAACGAGTTTTATATTTAATATTTTTGTATTTATATTGAAGTAGCAATAATTATTAGGTAATTTTTCAGATTTTTCAGTGTCTATAGATGAACCATATACTCCTCCTGATTGCCACAGTCTTTGACTTGTTGATGATTGCTTTGAATCCCATTTAGACCAATATTTTATTTCTTTTTCATAATTTTTTGATAAATATAATCTTAAACAATTTCCATGATATATTACGATAAACAAATCAGGAAAATCGTTGATTATTTTATCTACTAAACAAAATTGATTTGTTCTTATTTTTTCTTCACTTATTAATAATGAATTATATTTGATGGTATGTCTTTCTAATATTTCTTCTATTATTTTTTTTATATTAATATTATAATCTTCAACAATATCATAACAAGTTTTTTTTTTATGATTTTCTGTATCTTGATAATCCCACCAAGATTCAACTGTTGTGTTAAAATTTATAGAATTATTGAATAATCCAAAATAATCATTTGATCTTTTCATTTTATGGACTTTTGATATTTTTATTTGTATATCAGTATGATCGCTTAATCTGGTTGTTATATTATATAATAACGAATGTGCTGTTCCTGTAATATGTAATGCGTATTTTACTTTTTTATATATTTTGGCAAGTAATATTTCACACGCTGTGGAATCTTTTTTATCATTATTATTACTTCTATCGTTTGAAGATGTGGGGCTCATTAAATCGCTTTCATCAACTAATGTAGTAATATTCACAAGTTCATCATTGTAATAAATGTATTCACTAAATTTTGTATTTAGTTTTGCTAACTGGGTATGGTTCATTAAACAACAAAATATGTCATTTGAATTGATTGCTTCTTTATTACTTAATTTACTTATAATATCATTACTATTTATATCTTTTAGTTCTGGAAGTTTATAGTCTTTCCAATATTCAACATTTGTTTCCTCAAAATATTCTTGAAGTTCACTATTAAATTCTTCAAACAATGCTTTTATAAATTGAATATTAAAATTGTAATTTTCTGTTCCAATAATGTCATCTTGTAATTGTTTTTGGTCTATTGTCAAATTTCTAAAAATATATAAAACTGGCCTTTTTAGTATATGAACAGAAATCCACATAATTATGCACGCTTGAACTCTTTTTCCAAGTTGTATATCTCCCCACAATAATTCTACTATTGATTTTTCATTTTCTTCTAAATTAAGTGCATTTAATAAATCTTCTTCAAATGAAGGTAAATTAATGTTTTTTGGGATATTTTTTAATTTTATTGGATTATTTCCCCAATTATGTCTTTCTAAACTTTCTCCATTGATGTATTTACACTTATTTAACATAATATTTATAATTTTTTCAAGTGGTTTTTTAAATATTTCATTTCTTTTTTTGAAAAATGTATTTATTTTATCTTGTAGGTATGTCATTTGTATCATTTATATATTATATAAAGGCATTTCTTTATATCAATTTTTTTATCACATCTAAAAATGCCTTAAATATTTTATGCCTATATTACATTACATAGAATTTAGTTTATTCTCCTTTTAGGAGGAAGCGCTCGTATTTTTTTGCTAATAAAGTCGGCATTTAAAATACGCGTTGCTCTAAAAGAAGAAAAAATAGAAGAAATCATTCACATAGATATTAAATTATAAAATAAGTTAATTTATAATTTAAGAATTGTTTAATAGTGTCTTCTAGTTCTTGATTTATTACTTCGCTTATGTTTTCTAGTACGATTTTTTCTATTCTTACGACGTCTTCCTCCCTTATATGATATTGGGCTATAGTTTCTAATAACTTGTGAATTAAAGTTTGGTATCATATCTATTATATACTAATAATATTTAAATTTCTAGCAATTTCTGGCCTTTTGATGTTCTAACCTTTTTTTGTTTAATTCCTTTTTTATGTATTTCATCATGACAGGACTCGCATAATGTCATCAAATTTGCTAAACTATTTTTATGAAATACTGAGTATGAAGTTGAGATTATTCCATCTTCATTGGCGTCTGCTTGATGTTGTAAGTGATGTACTTCTGTTCCCATATTTTTACCACACTTTTCACATAGACTTACAATTTTATTGGAATTATAACGTGACTGTTTAAGAGAAAGCATACTCTTGCCATCAGTATTGTATTTTAGTCTGATTTGATTGGCTGATTCTAAGAAGTCAGTTGGTAGATTAAGTGATTTGCAAACTTCAAGACCATAAACGTTGGCGCCTGAGCCATCCTTTAATTTACGATTATATATTAGCATATCTTGCTCTTTATTATATACGACTTCCATATGTTTAAGACGCACAGTTGTCATTTCTCTAACCTCTTCATAATCAACAATTTCGTGTAAATGAGTAGCAAAAATAAAACTACTTTTGGCTGTATATAGCCTTTGAATTCCGGCAACAAAAATACTAATAGCACTTATTGTTTCTGTTCCAGAGCATAATTCGTCGCCTAATATGAGACTATTTTCATCCATAAGACGTAATATGGTGCGAAGCTCCGACATCTCGACTTCAAATGTTGACAGTCCTTTGAAAATATTATCGTTACCAATTATACGTGTAAATATACTCTTGTATGGCTTGAATTGAAACTCAGAACAAGGAACATATAGTCCTGCTTGAGCCATAATAACAGAAATTCCTAATGCTCTTATAATAGTGGTCTTACCAACCGCGTTTGTTCCAAATAATAAAATTCCATCTATATCTCCATCGCCGAGAGAAATGTCATTTGTAATATATAACTCATTTAAGTTAAATTGTTCAATCAAACAATGACGTAATCCTTTTGCATTTACAAATGACTTTTCTGCATTCACAATAGATGGCTTACAATAATTGAATTTATTTGCAATCGTTGCTTTTGTGTAAATTATATCAATCAAAGTAATAAAATTAATTATTCTCTCTATTTCCTTTTGGAAAGACCCAAATTGTTCTACTATTCTATTATAAACTAGCGTTATCTGGTCTTTCATAGAGATTTTAGTTGTTGAAATATTCTTACAGAGAGAATTGATTTGAACATCAGTAATATAATTATTAGAAGACGACTGTTTTTCATAGCTAAATTGAGTTTTTGAAAATGTAAACGACATAGTTTTATTGTTTGTTGTTTTCAATGTTACTAATTTTGATGCACTTGGCAAAGCATCATGTAAAATTTTACATCTTCTACTAGTGCTTACTAAACTATAATTATTTTTCTCAGTTTCGTGTATCTTAACAAATTCAGATGATTTAGATGTCTTTTTCTCCTTATTTTCAATCAAATTACTCAAATGTAATCTGATTGCTTCTAATCCAGCCTCAGAATCTTTTAATAATTCCGATTTTTTATCTAATTCTACATCTACAGATGGTTTTATAAAATTCACTTCAAATTGCTGACATATATCTATATCTTTCGCTAATTGAATGTCTATATTTTCATCTAAAAATTTGATTAATGATTTACATTTATCACCAATATTTAGTATATTTTCATCACTAGTTTTTAAATAATCGATAATTACTATGTCACATTTAATATAATTGAATATATCCAAAATACAATTTAGATTATTATATAATGTGGTAAATGATTTTGGAGGAATCTTTTTCAGAAATAATTGACGTTCATATTTTGATAAATCTTTTATATTAGTTAATTTATTTTTAAATTCCTTATCAAAATGTATTAGATTGTTTAAAATATACTCTGTAATATTATATTCACGATTCAAGTTATTTTCGTCACAAATAGGATTTAAAATATTATATGAAAATCTCCGCTTTCCCATTGGAGTCAAACAATTATTTAACATTTCTGATACAGACGAATATTTAGTTGGTTTGACGCTCCCGTCATTAATTATATTTAATTGTTTAAGAGTATGATTGGCTAACGTTAATCGCTTAGATGTACTTTCAAAAACTGGCTCTGAAATTTTATTAACTAATTGTGGGTTATGTTGATAGATAAAGTCTAACAAATAACATAGCGATTGTGTAGCAATATTATTGTCATTAAAATTTTGAATAAATGAATCAAAATTATCAAACGTATAGAATTTAGAGAGAATCTCTCTTTGATAAGCTTGTTTTTCACAATTTTTAACAATTGAAGCCTTAGATTTTGTCAATAAATTTGTTTGATTTAGATTTATTTTATGAATCAAGCTACAAGATATACCAGCATAACTAATAATACAATCCATTTCTTTTTCTTCCGGCAAATTCGATATCAAAATAACTTCACTTGGATTATAAATGGATATAAATCTCTCTAACTCATCATATGTAGTTGGATTATTTACATACATTTCCCTAAATTGATATATAGTTGTTCTTCCGGTATAGATATCAATATTTGCAATTCCTACAACAATATATTTTCCCTTCATAATAACTTTATTCTCAATATAATCAACCCAAATACATGTTGTTGAATTTGTTAGACTCTGTGATTCACTGTGAAAATATGTTCCTGGAGAGAAAATACCAGCTAAACTACGTGTTGTATTTTTCATATTTTCATCTTGTGCATATACAACTGCCGTAAATCCAGCATCTTGAATTTTCTTGATATATCTTTCTATTTGAATATCCTTAAATCCGGCCATCATTACTCCACTCCCGCCAACACACGTATTTTTATCGACAATATTAAGCTCACATATTTGAGAAAAATTTAGAATTTTACTACCTATTATGGTATGAGTATCCTTGTCATTAATTCCATAAACCTCAAAAAATGCACCAACCTGCATTAATAATATTGTATTCTCACCATATTCATCTTGATACTTTTTAGTTAGATCAAAATATTCTTTAATTAAAGACATATTATAATATATTAAGTTATCTTTAATATGTTATATTAATTATCTACAGCAATAAATCTTAATTCACTACTTGGATTTATCAAAAATTGTTTAAATTTCTTATATAAATCTTCTGGTATAATTCCTAATGTATAATATAAAAATTTTAGTATTATTAACACTGTAATTGTATAAAAAGGTAGATAACTATAGTTTTTATGGTCATACAAAACTATATTTTTATATTTCTCATTATACACTGATATTTCTATATTAAATTTTTTGATTTCATCTTTATATTTCATTTTATAACCATTAATCATTGTATTATTTATTTTGTATACAATTTTTGTAAAAATACTTCTTTTAACATTTAAAAAATTGCATAATTTTTGAATTGTGCTTGATTCATTATCTGTAAAAATATCCACATCAATATCACTTTTTCCATTTACATAGTCTGGTCTTTGAATACTACCATAAAAATAAACTTCCTTATCAATATAGAGAGATAAATTGTTAAAAAAAATCTCTTCATTTTGTGTTAATTTTTTTTTTATATCATCCATATTACAATATGTATATATTTTAATTATAAAACAACCAAATTATTTGAACTACAAAAATTAATAAATAAAAATTTTTTTATTTTATAATAAGCTTTCTTGTTGAGTAGTCCAAATTTTTTTAAATATTTTAATATTAATAAAATAACAGATATTAATAAAGGAATATCGGCTGAGCGTTTATAAAATTCTAACATAATATTTTTAAATTTATTATCATATATAACCAATTCTATATCTATATTTTTTTCTGTATTTTTATAGATTAATTTGTATCCACTAACTATAATAGTATCTTCTATATGAATAATAGATTTAAATTCATTAGCTATATTTAATAATCCAATTATTTGCGCAATCAATGAAGATGTATTATCTGTAAACATAGCCATATCAATATCGCATCCTTGGATGTAATCTAATCTTTTCGAACTACCAAAATAATATATTTTATGGTTTGTTGATTCCTCAAGATTTTTTAAAAAAAATTTAGTATTTTCAGGAAATTTATAAAATGGGTCAGCGTCCATATTAATTTATATATATATTAAATTTTATAATGCTTTATCTTCTTTTGTAAAATTATGTAATAAAGTATCCGAATTACTATTTGTAATCTCCCCTGATAACATAGCCGCCTCATAAGTTTTTCTTAATACATCATTTGGTGCACCACTTCCTGCTTTTATTAAATTATGGTCTCTCAAATATTCTTTAATATCATTTATATTTCTACGTTTCAATTCTTTTTGCGCAGTTAGTATTTTCTTTCTTGTGCCTCTATCTTTAATTAATACGGCTACTTTTCGCTTTATACGGCACTTACCTAATGTATATTTTCTTTTAATTGTCTTTTTTGTTATATGTTTTGTTGCAATAATTTCTTCACCAGCAGTCTGAATATCTTGATTTTGTTGAATATTCGGCTCTGATTGAATTATTTGAGGTTTAACAGATTGCAAAACAACTGGCGGTAATAGCACTTCACTTCCTATAGGTTTTTTAATTAAATTTTCACTTAATAATATGTCTTTTTTTTCTGACAATTCTTTTTGTCTTATTTTTTCTTTTAATAAATTCAATCTATTCTCTCTAGCGGATTTTTCAGAGGAGAAACTACCACCTTCGATTATTAATGATAAATTAGGATTTGTTACTATATTATTTTTTTGTGTTTTACACCATTCGCGATAACTAGGTTTTGTTCCGCCTTTAAGAACGCCATATGGCACATCACCTCCTTTATAAGGAGTATTTATTTTATAAGGTTCTGAAATAATTGGTGCTGGAATTATAGTTTCTATTAATTCATCAGGTAAATCTATATTGATTACTGGTGTTTGGATATTTTCTCCACCAATAGAATGATAGTTTCTTATAGTTCTTCTCTCTAATTCTTCTTTTTGTCTTTGTTTTTGAAGTTCTTGATTTTTCTTTTCATCATTAATACGCTTCTGTCTTGATAATGTCTGCAAATAATTTATTGAGTCGCTAAATTCATCATTAAAATTGAGTATTTCATTATTTTTTGATGGAGTTGGATTTTCAATTTTTGGTTGTAATTTTCTTTTATTATTATCTAAATGCTGTGTTTCCTTCTGCTTGTGTTCTTTAATTCTCTTAAGAAGTTTATTTTTCAAAACATTTGGAGAGATAATAGGTACAGCAGTTGGTTTTGTTTTTTTCTCTCTATTTTTTTTTGTTTTTGCCCCACCTAAACTAAATAATGAAGGATTTATTGAAATAGTTTTATTTGACATCTATTATTATATCAAATAAAAATAATTAAGTAATATTTACACATTAACTATAAAGTGTATTATATAAATAACGTTTCTTCTCTTCTTCTTCCCTCTTATTTTTAATATCATCATTTTTCATATATATTTCAAAACCTTTATCTAAATCTTTTACAATTAATTTTTTCTTTTCTGATTCAGGACGACAAAATACTCTTCGACTATGAGCTATTTTTGTTTTACTCAATAATGTTTCGATATCGCGACCATAAAATTTAAAACAATCTTTGTTCTTTTTAAACCAATCAGATGAAAGTTTTGAACTATCATCAATTTCCCAACCAATATCTTTCACTTTCTTTAAAAATATTTTATACAGGTCTTCATGTGTGTAGTCATCCGTTTTAAATCTCCACGTAAATCTAGAATCAAGACCTTGATTAAACGAGAAAAAACATTCTTTTAATTCCTTTTCATATCCGGCTATAATAACCATCAAATTTTCCTTATTATTGCTAAGCGCCTCGCATAAGGTATCAATACATTCTTTTGAAAAACTATCCCGTTTTTCTGGATTACCAAGTGCATAAGCTTCGTCAATAAATAAAACACCTCCTAACGATTCCTTAATAACATCGCGTGTTTTTAGTGCTGTCTGACCTAAGTAACCAGCAACCAAATCACTTCGTGTAACCTTTTTAAAAGTGCCATTAGAGAGAACACCAATTTTGCTATAAATTTTACCCATTATTTTTGCAATTTCAGTTTTACCAGTTCCAGGTGGTCCATAAATAACAGTATGTAAAAATTCTCCTGTTGAATCTTTATTTTTATGAAGTTCCTGAACGAAATATAAAATTTGGTCAACTATATTATTCTTCAAATCTTTCATTCCAATCATATTATTTAATTCTTCAAGTGGTTCTTTAATACTATGTAAAGCTTTCATATTGATATTATATTTAATAGCAGGGTCAGCCTTATAAGTATCAATTAATTTTAATAAATCTGCGATATTATTAATTTCTACATCAATATCTACAGTTTCTCTGATTACTACATTTGGCTCTTCTTCTTTTATGTTTGGAGTTGGACATTGTTTTGGTTTAACAGCATTATAAATTTTAATATTTAAATTTTTATTTAAATAATTAACGTATAAATTTGGGTCATTTGGTTCTAAATAAGATGATGCAATATCATTACTATTTTGTCCTGTAAAATTTGATGATGATATATTATTTAAATTAAAATTATTATTAATATTTTCAATAATTTTGTCAATTTCCGTCTGAATACTATCCTCATCAGGCATATTTCGTCTAATTTCTTCAAATTTAGTCTCTTTTCTTGGAGGATTTAAATTACTATTATCTAATGTTGTTAAAAATTTATTGTAATTATTAATTCTAATAGGAACTTTTGTATATTTTCGTCTATTATTTGACATTAATATAAAATATAAATAACTATTTATATCATTTTATGTTTTAACGTTTAAGTATTATAAATAATACGACATTCTTTTGAACATGAGTATATTGCTGAGTATTTATATATATTATTAAAACAATTTAAAATTAAATTGAGATAATAAATAACCGAAAAATGATGTCAAATACAATCGATAACCAAACTACATCAATGATTTCAGCTAATACTTCGGAAGGTGTTAAGGAGGTATTTGATATTGAGAATGAACCTTATATTGAAACACCATTCAATATTATTGAGTCATATTTTAAAGGTCAGCAACTTGAAAGATTCGTAAGACATCAATTGGAATCTTATAATAATTTTGTAGGATACCAGATTACAAAAACTATAGAAATGTTTAATCCTGTTCATATTGCATCTGAGCAAGATTATGATGCTAAGTCAAAAAAATATGCCCTTGAGATATTCATTACTTTCGAAAACTTTAATATTTATAGACCACAAATCCATGAAAACAATGGTGCTATCAAATTAATGTTTCCTCAAGAAGCTCGTCTTAGAAATTTTACTTATGCCGCATCAACTACTATTGATATTAACATCAAGTATATCGTAAGAACTGGTCCTAATCTTGAAAATACACAAGTTATGTATAAGACTATCCCACGAGTACACATTGGAAAATTACCAATTATGTTGAAGTCTAATATTTGTGTATTGAATCAATATAAACATTTTGATAACTCACAAACTGGCGAATGTAAATTCGATGCTGGTGGATACTTTATTATTAATGGTTCAGAGAAAACTGTATTGGGTCAAGAACGTGCGGCTGAAAATCGTGTATATTGTTTTAATATTGAAAAAAATGACACAAAATATTTATGGAAGGCAGAAATCAAATCTGTGCCAGATTATAAATGTATTTCACCTAAACAAATTTCAATGCTACTCAGCTCTAAAAATAATGGTTTTGGATTTCCAATTGTGCTTGAAATTCCTCGAGTAAAACAACCTATTCCACTATTTATTATTTTTAGAGCATTAGGTGTTATAACTGATAAAGAAATTTGCGAGAAAATTCTCCTAGATATTGATGATAGCAAAAATAAACAATTATTGGAAGCATTGCAGGCATCTGTTATTGAAGCAGATAAACATTTAACCCAAGAAGAATGTATTAAGTATATTACAAGTTTTGCTATGTATACTCCTATCAACATGGACAAGGAAACAGGTGCTAAAAAGAAACTTGAATTTACCTTAGATATTCTCAATAATGATTTGTTTCCTCATTGTCATAGTATGGAGCAAAAAATCTACTTACTAGGTTACATGACAAATAAGTTATTAATGGCTTATTTTGAGATTGTAAAGCAAGATGACAGAGATTCTTATATTAATAAACGCATTGATGGTACTGGTACATTACTGAATAATTTATATAGAAATTATTTTAACAAGCTTGTTAAGGATATGGAAAAACAAATCATCCGCGAAATTAATACTGGTTCTTGGAGATCAAAGGATGATTATGAAAACATTATTAATCTTACAAATATTTATAAAATTATTAAATCAACCACAATTGAAAACGGTATCAAACGTGCATTATCTACTGGTGATTTTGGTATTAAGCATAGCAATTCAAATAAAGTTGGTGTTGCTCAAGTATATAATCGATTGAATTATATTTCAAGTTTAAGTCATGCCAGAAGAATTTCTACACCAACAGATAAGAGTGGCAAGTTAATTCCACCTCGTAAATTGCATAATACTACTTGGGGATTCTTATGTCCTGCTGAATGTTTTGATCCAGAGACCGAAATTTTAATGTGGAATGGAACCATTAAACGAGCCGCTGATATTAAAATAGATGATATTTTAATAGACGACCAAGGGAACCCAACAAGAGTGAGAAAAACATGTTCAGGTTTTAAAAATATGTATAATATAATACCAGATAAAAGTAATTTTATGAAACACAGAGTGACAGATAATCATATTCTTACTCTTAAAATACGAAGTCATAAAAAAATATTTAAATCCAATAGAAAAGACAGAAATTATACTCATATTGTTGAATTTCTAGATCGTATAGAAATGAAATTTAAAGAAAAATATTTTACCTCATATAAGGAAGCAGTACAATTTGTTGATAATTTAAATGATGATAATACTATAGACATTACCATTGAAAATTATTTAAAATTAAATGAGAGAACAAAAGATAAATTAGTTTTATTTAAAACGGAGGGAATTAATTGGCCTACACAAAATGTTGATATGGACCCTTATTTGCTTGGAATGTGGTTAGGTGATGGTCTAAGTGATGGTTCTGGTTTTGCTCTAAATTATAAAACTGATAATCAAACATTGTCTTATTGGGAAAATTGGGCAGAATTAAATGGAGCATTAATTAAAAAAGGAAAAAGATATAATTATTATGTTGTTTCTAAATTAAATTGTGAAGCAAAAATCAATGGTTTATGTAATAGAGTAGAAGAAGCGCCATTAAAAAAATATCTTCGACAATATAATCTTTTGGGAAATAAACATATTCCAAATGTATATCTTACAAATGACAGAGACACACGATTAAAAGTGCTAGCAGGTTTAATAGACACTGACGGTTCTGTCCGCGATAATGGACACGAAATACGTATTTGTCAAGGACCAGCAAACTATAAAATTATGGAAGATGCTTATACATTGGCAATGTCTCTTGGTTTCTGTTGTGGAATAACAGATGGAGTTAGTCAATGGACAGATGAAAAAACTAATGAAAAAAAATTTAGTACATATAAAGAATTAAGAATTACTGGTTATAAAATTTGTGAAATACCAACGCTTCTACCTAGAAAAAAATTAATGCCAATGGATAATGAAATTAATATAATTAGGAGTAAGTCTTTTATGTCTTCAAAATTTAGTTTAGAAGAAGTCGGAATAGGACCTTATGTCGGTTGGCAACTTGACGACAAACGTGGAAGATTTTGTTTAAAAGATGGATTAGTAACACATAATACTCCTGAAGGACAAAGTGTTGGTGTCGTAAAAAATTTAAGTTATATGACGCATATGACTATTTATTCTAATTCATTGCCATTATATGAATATATTCTACCAAGTATTATTAAAATTGACGACCCTGAATTAACTAGTAAATTTATTTACGATAAAGTTAAAGTATTCATTAATGGAGCATGGGTAGGTATTACTTTAAATCCTGAAGAATTATACATTTCACTTAAGGATAAAAAGCATAAGGGTATTATTAATATTTATACTTCAGTAGTATTTGATTATAAATTAAAAGAAATCAGAGTTTGTAACGATAGTGGAAGATTAACTAGACCATTATTAAGATTAAAAAATAGAAATATTTTGATTAATGATTTAATTATGAAAAATTTACAAAATGGCGAATATACTTGGGATAATCTTCTTACTTCATCAAAACTAGATGAAGCTGTTATTGAATATATTGACCCTGAAGAACAAAGTTGGTCTATGATTGCTACTAAGCCTAAGGATTTAATTAATCCAGAAAATGCGTTAAAGAGATTTACACATTCCGAAATTCATCCGTCAACTATGTTTGGGGTTCTTGCATCTTGTATTCCATTTCCTGAGCACAATCAATCTCCTAGAAATACATATCAATGTGCACAGGGTAAGCAAGCAATGGGTGTATATGTCACAAATTATGAGAACAGAATGGATAAGACTGCGTATATTCTCAACTATCCTATGAGACCATTAGTTGAGACTCGTATTATGGATTTAATTAACTTGAACAAAATTCCTTCTGGAACTCAGCTTATTGTAGCAATTATGACTCACACTGGTTACAATCAAGAAGATTCATTGCTTATTAATAAGGGTTCAGTTGATAGAGGAATGGCACTTGTTACTGTTTATCATACTGAGAAGGACGAAGATAAGCAAAAGATTAATGGTGATGAAGAAATTAGATGCAAACCTGATCCAACAAAGACTAAAGGATTGAAGATGGGTAACTATAATAAAGTTAACTCAAAAGGTGTTATTCCAGAAAATACCCTAGTCGTGAATCGTGATATGATTATTACAAAGGTTGTCCCGATTAAGGAAAATAGGAATGATCATACAAAAGTTATCAAATACGAAGACCAAAGTAAGATTTATAAGACATCTGAGGAAACATACATCGATAAAAATTATATTGATAGAAATGGAGAAGGTTACAATTTTGCAAAAGTTCGACTAAGAACTGTAAGAAAACCTGTAATTGGTGACAAGTTTTCATCGAGACATGGACAAAAAGGCACTGTAGGTAACATTATTCCAGAATGTGATATGCCTTATACTTCTAACGGAGTGAGACCAGATATCATAATCAATCCACACGCTATTCCATCTCGTATGACTATTGGTCAGCTAAAAGAAACTATTCTTGGCAAGGTATTAGTTGAACTTGGATTATTTGGTGACGGAACAGCATTTGGTGATTTTGATGTTAAAGATATTTGCGACCTTCTCTTGAAGGCTGGTTATGAAGCACACGGCAATGAATTATTATACAGCGGATTAACTGGAGAACAAGTCGAATGTAGTGTATTTATGGGACCAGTATTTTATCAAAGACTTAAGCACATGGTTAATGATAAAGCTCACAGTCGCTCCATCGGTCCAATGGTAAATCTTACCCGCCAACCTGCTGAAGGTAGAAGTCGGGATGGTGGTCTTAGATTTGGAGAGATGGAAAGAGATTGTATGGTCTCTCACGGTGCTGCAAGATTTACCAGAGGAAGAATGTATGACGCATCTGATAAATATCAAGTATATACTTGTAAGAAATGCGGGTTAATTGCTTCTTATAATAACAAAATGCATATTCATTTGTGTCATACTTGTGGCAATCGTTCAGACTTCGCTTATGTAGAAATTCCTTATGCTTGCAAGCTTCTTTTCCAAGAACTGAATACAATGAATATCGCGCCTCGTTTAATTACAGAAGGATAATAAAAATATTTACAAAATATATAGATGGCACTTTTTAAAGACATTTCAAACTTTAACAATGTAAATGATTATTTGCCAATACTTAATGGCTGTATAAATGCAGATTTAATTATTATTTTTTAGTTTTTCATAACATATTCCAGTCAAACTATCTTAAAAAATGGTATCATAAATATCAATTAAGTGCTGTTATAGCTGATGTTTTAATACTTGTAATTGGCATAATTCTCTCTAGATTCTTCTATAAGTTCTTTTTTGATTCATTCAACATATGGAAGTTTACAGCTTTAGCCGTTTGTATTCAAATTATTCACGATATATTATTCTATTGGTTATTTAAATCACTTCCTTATGGTTATAATTCAATGTTAGACTTTTTTAAGGAATATGCAAAAGAGGTTGGAGTTGGGGCTATTTTGGGCGATAGCTTTATGATGATATTATCTTGTTTATTAAGTTCACATTTTGCTACTCATAGCTTAAATGCTAATATTATTTTACTAATTGTGTCAGTTTATTTTTTACCATATATGATTAATTATTAATAATAATTATAATTTAATGATAATTATTATTATTTATTTTTTAGTTCTGTATATTTTTTTTGTTTTTCTATTTTTTCTATTATTTTTTGTTTTATTTTTGGTTTTATTTTTGGTTTTATTTTTTTTTGTTTTATTTTTACCACCACTTACAGGAGTAAAATATATTAATGTGGTTTCACCTCCAACATAACCACCACTAGATTTTAAATTTTTTCCTGAAGCAGCATCTTTTAATATTTTTACTACACGTACACCTGATGGTCTATCTCCGCCTAATACATAAGTTTTTTTATTAGACAAACCTTGAACAGTGCTTGGCGCATATCCACCTTCATCAATAGTACCATTTATTTCTTGAAAAATATCACCAATTGCTTTTTGTGAACCCAATTTCAAAACCGATAAAAAATACTCGTTACCATTCAATATTCTCCATAATCCTTTCATATCCGTAACACTTGCACTCATTTTCCAAATTTCAATTATTCTGTTTATCAAATTTTTAAAAACATAGTTAGCTTGTAAAATTATTGGTTGAGATTCAAGACTTATATCAATAAAATTATATATTTCTAACCTTTTATATTTTATTCCATAATTAATATTAACAGCTGATAAATTTTGTTTTAATCTTGTTTCACCATAATAAGAATCTCCACTTGAACCATATGATATTGAAAAATTCATATTTGCATATTCTTTTTTACCTTCGGGTTTTACACAGCTTCCAAATGAAGCCATTCCATCGCAAACAGAACTTGTTGGACAAACTACTATACTGTTAATTATATCTTTTGTTTCACTTGGAACAGCATTATTAATTACACGACAAGTTTTTTTTGAACACATACTAATTTGTCTATTTAATTGATCCATTGCTGGAACTCCAGCAAGAATATTTGTTGAACCGTTATATTTAACAAAATAATTTATCAATGTGTCATCAACACTTGTATAACCTTTATCGCTTGTTGCTACATTATTTAATATAAAAATTTCTGTATTCAAATCTGTGGTAGATGATAAAGATGTAACTGTTGTTGGATTAAATGATTGATTAGTAAGTTGCAATCCAGTTAATTGTAACACTTGGGTTGCTACCAATCTTGAAATTCGTTGAACTGATAATTTTGCATCACCTTTTATAGAACTTCCATCTCCACCACTAACTTCCATTTCTGCAGAAGCTCTATTTTTTATGTCTTCGTATACATCAATACATTTTATAAAAATTAAATCTACCATAGTATCTAACATTAGTTGATAACTTTTTGCTTGATTTCTTCCTGGACGTTGAGCTTTAGTATGTTCATTCTCTATAATTCTTTGTTTATTACTCATCATTTGTGGTCCTACTATTAATTTAATAAAATTTAATAATGATGATGAAACACTAAAAAATGAGTTATATTCAGAATAGAAAATCTCGTAGTCTCTTGAAGAAGATACATTTCCACTTCCTTGAGAATACCATATATAAATACTTGAATTTTTAAAGTTTGTTATCTGATTATTAAATGCTTCAGTTACACCACTATCTTTTTGACGTCTATATTCCGTCATGTTTAATGAACCACCTACAGTCATACCAGTGGCATCTCTTCTCGATAAACGAGGCATTGGTAAACGGGATGGATATCTGTATGAAGATAAAAGTTTAGCTTTTTGTAAATCCTTTATTCCAGAAGCCTTTTCATATGATGGGATTGATGTCGTAGATGATGTTAACAAAGCGGACAAACCTAACCTTGCTTGTTCTCTAATATTATTATTATTGCATTTACCAACTATAAATATGCATGCACTTTCCTCAATTAAATTATTATTAAAAATTTCTAATTCACTTATATTTGGTATGAATAAATATAAATAAGAATACATAATGTACTCAAAAAAACTTATAAGTTTTAAATTTTGTGGTTCTCTTTCATTAATCTCTTCAATAATATCTTTAATTGATTGCACTATAATGTCTTTCGTAATTATACTAAGACCATTACCACCTTTTTGAGAAAGTAATTTTTTACCACCTCTTGTTGGCAATCTTCCGGTTGAAACTCTATCTGATATAAATTTGCTTATTGTTCTAAATTTACTTATAATCAAAAATTTCGTTTCTTGAATAAAGTCCTTAAGTCGTTGCACGATATTAAGTTTTTTTGTTGTATTTTTTGTTATTGGTGCATCCGGATTAATAGTTGATGTAATTGAATTATAAACCTCTATATTTGTATTAACAATTTCCTGTATACGTGGATCACTTTCTTCATCGACACTAATATCCGTACTAATTGGTTGTTCATAATTATCTTCCATTTGAGATCTACATAATTCACTTGTAGGTATATCAAATGCCTCGCTATCAGTTGTTGCTTCTGTGGATATAGAAAGATTATCATCACCCTGAGGTGTAGGTGGTTCTATAGAATCTAAATTAATAGGAACATCTCCATCATCTGGTGCTGATGGTACTAACGATGAAGTGTTAGTATCTGGTGTTCTATCAGCAGCTTCTAAACTTGACAAATTACTTGCCGCAGAAGCTAATGCTTGACTAGTTCTAAAATCAACTAAGCTCATTATATAATTTAAAATTTTACCCATACGTCCATAATTATTAAAATCATGTATAAAATCATGTGCTACAGCATTTAATATATAAAATGCAAAATCTTGTTCATTATTAAATTTATATTCAATTATGCCATTATTTTGAAAAGAACTCATAAAATATATATAGATTAATTTCTAAATATTTAAATAATATTTGAATAAACTTTGAAGACATTTAATGTTTACATAAGATGAAACATTTGATTTACATGATGATTTTAGAAAAAGTTGAATAAAGATTATTTAATATTTGTCGTAACAATAATATAATATGATATCATTACTAAACCAATTATACCTATTACTACCATACATATATATGAAGCAGAACTAATACGTAAATTAGTTATTCTTTCTTCATTTAATCGAGTTTCTTGAGGCAAACGAATATTATTATTTGATAAATCTTCTAGGTAATTTCTACTTACATTAATATTTAATTAATTTAAATATTTAATTAAATATTAAATATTAATTATTTAATTATTTAATTATTTAATTATTTAATTATTTAATTATTTAATTATTTAATTATTTAATTATTTAATTATTTAGCGCAATAAATTAACTATATAAGTTGTGACTGCGAAGAGTAAACCTCCCCATAATGTGTCAATAATTACAGTAAGAATTGACCAATTCTTTAATAATGCGTAATTTGTTGTTTCATAAACACCATAAATAATGATACCCAAAAGGAAGGCATCACTTACTGATTTACGTGGTTTAATAATAAAATAATTAATACCAAAAATTAATAATACATAGCATATTGCTGCTCCTAAATAATTCATTTTTATTCGGGAGCCTTGTATAGCTTTAATTTGATTATCAAAATATCCCTTCATCACATTTAAGTATACAAAATCTATTATAATAAAAACAATAGCACTAACCAACATCAAAAAATTGAACATTATATATTATTTTGATATTTTATTCTCTCTATGAAAGTTTAGAGACATAATTTAAAAAGTTTTTTTACTATTGTATTATATAAATGTCGACATCTGTAGGATATACTAGCCCAATAAATGGAAGCAATGTAGCATTTCAATTTTTAGTAGTTAGACCACAAAACTCAGGAGGTGCTATAAGAGGTTATATGCCACCACCAATTCATTCTGTAGATAAACGCTACCCTGAATTTGAAAATATTCGTTTCACATTAAAAAATGCTTGGAATACAACATATCCAAGTCAATTAAGACGCGATAATTTAAAGCAACCAATCACTACACCATTTAGAGCTGTTAATAATGCTGGTGATTTATTGAGTCGTGAAAATTACTCGTGTGGTGGTACTTGTCAGTCATTTCAAAGCAGACCTGGCCTTAAAGGTTTAAGAAATCACTTTGGTGCAGTCCAAGATACTTGTATTCCATCTGCCGCTTATAATTCCCTCCAATTAATTAATAATATTCCTGCCGCAGCTTGTAACGTTAAGTACGTTTATGATAGTTCTGATTATGTTACCTATTTGAAGCAAAAGGCTGTTAATAAAAACTATAATGACCTTACTTATGGAGGTGACGAATATAATTCTTCGCAATCTGCTATTAGAGCTATTAGAAGATATTAAATATATTTTTCATCATTTCTAACAAACAATTTACCGGTTTCACCACATTGAGTTTCATTTTTACGAACAAATTTAGAAAAATCATATTCAGTTTTTCCAGTAATTAAACTCATCACTCCAAATAATTTTCATTTACCATAATCATTGTGATTAATTGATTCATCCGAGTAATCTGGATAATGTCCAATAAAATATTTGCAATTAACGCACAATTTTTCAACATTTCTACTTATTTCTTTATTCAAAAATCGTTTCGTTGTAAATACATACTTCAAATATCTTTAATATATTTATTATAATATATGAACAATAATAGACTTCAAATATTATATCAAAAAACTGACTTTAATCATCATCAAATTTGCCAACTACAAGGAATTTTTAAATGTTGCAAATGTAAAAAAAATAACAATCTAATGGTTGATGCAACCACATTAGTTCAATTGTGTTTATTTTGTGGAATGCCAAATAATGTAAAAACTAATATTAATTTAATAAAAAATATAAGATAAATATATAAATGGAAAAATCAAGTATTTTAATTGTTGCTCTTCTTGTTTTGATATTTTTAGGAATTATGCATAGCAGAATGTATGAACCTACTACTACTACTACTACTTCTAAAACACTTGTTGTAAAAGACCCACCACACTATTATAAACGATATGGATATGTTCCACCTCCACCCCATTACAATCCATATAAGGCTCAATATTATTAAATAAAAGTAATATAAAAACTAAACTGAATTATATTTTAAATTATGCTTTCAACACCAGAAAAAACTATTATTCTTGCTTGAACAATTTGTAGTTCAGTATTTTTATTTTCGACAGCCTTAGATAATATAAATAAAATATCATCACATTATAATAATATAAGTGATATTAGCCATAATAAAATAATTGCCATTAATGGAGCTACTATGATACTTTCAGGATTGGCCTTCAGTTATTTTACATTCATCACTATTAAATAAAATATATTTTGATATATATAATGACAACTCCATATGCTGTATCTACAAATATTGGTTCTGTATCATATGATAATTATGTAAATGCTCCTATAACTGGACCCTTAAGCACAAATCAATATCCATGCGCCATTCCTTACCATAGTTATGGTACGTTAACAGGAATAAGACCTACTCCTCCTCAATTTTATCCTATGCAAGAACCAGTTTATGCTGAAATGAATTCAAACATGAGAAAACAATATTTAAGAACTGCTATTAGTCAAACTGTGAAGGCAAATCAAACCGCTTTAGGAAAATTATCTGTTCCACAATCATATGTAATTAATTCATCTCAAAGACAAGTGCCTGTATCAAGTCATACAAATTACATTCCACCAATTCCTTCTTCTATGTATGTAAATATAGTCAAGGCAAATGCTGTAGGTCAAACTGCATATAAAGTAAATCTACCTAATTCAGCGCCAACAAGCACTAAAAGTTATTATCCAAGTGGTGTTCGTTCAACAATCAAGAAAGTTCGTTCCGGTGGTTGCACTGCACCTAAAAAGAAAGGGTCCATTTATAATACAAGTTTAAGCAATGGAAAAATATGTGCGTGGGGATCAATTGTTCGTCAAAATTATTAAATTAAGTAAAAAAATAATATTTAGTATTATTATAAAATGCCATCAGGATTTCCAGCATTAACCCCAGCATACGGTTTAGGTAGTTACGGTAGAACCGGAGCAGCTTTAACTATCAGTAGTCCTCGTACAAAGATTGGTTCTCAAGGGAGAATTTATGCTTATTATAAGTCTCGTGGTCGCGGTCAAGAATACGAACAAATATTGATCGAATCCCTTGGTCTTAAATTCTTACCAAGAGTTAATCCTTGGACTTATATTTAAAATATAAATAAATTATTTTATAATTATTTTATATAATGAACAAATATTTAGTCGAATTTTTGGGAACAATGTTCCTAATGTTTACAGTTTTTGCAACCGGCAATTGGCTTGCAATAGGCGCCGCGTTAGCAATTAATGTATTATTAGGCGGTTCTATTTCTGGTGGTGCATTTAATCCTGCTGTTGCAATAGGTTTATATGCTGCAGGAAAAATAGCTAAATCAGATGTTATTCCTTATGTAATTGTTGAAATTCTTGGTGCTTTAGCCGCTTTTTATGCTTATAAAAACTTTGTAAATAAAGCTTAAATTTATTTAAACCGCGCTTATATATTAATTTCTTTTTGTAATATATAATGCCAAGAAAACATAGAAATAGACATATGAAAGGTGGATTTTTAGATAACCTCTCTAATACTTTATCTGGATGGGGTTCATCTTTAAGTAAAGGCGCATCTAGTATGTGGGCAAAGACTAAAAATGCTACGACAAGTTTAACTAATCCAACAGCTTCTACAAGTTTAACTAATCCAACAGCTTCTACAAGTTCTTATCAAGCACCCATGTCTACTTCAACATATGGAGGTAAAAATACTAGTCGTAGAAGACATATGCGTGGAGGGTATAGAGACAATACTCCTACAACAGGTCTTGCTGCTCACACCGCATCATTTTCAGGAAAAACTGCACAACCTCATAACTGGGTTGGAGGGAGAACAAAAAGACGCGGTAGAAAAGGTGGTTTTATAGGTGAAGCTATCAATCAAGCTGTTGTTCCATTTAGTATTCTTGCTATGCAACAAAAATATAAAAAAGGAGGTAGAACACGCAGACATCGTAGACATTAAAGTAGTTGTTTTTTTAATACTTTTTTAAGATAACATTCGCACATAAAACAGTCGCCACAAAAAATATAATAATTTGAAAACAAACTATCTAATGTAAATTCTTTTTCTCCAATTTTAAAAGATTTTACATTATAATAACCCCAAAGAGGGTCACTTCTTTTTAGTAAATTACCTGATGGTGATAAATCATTTTGATTTATAGTTATTTTATCCTTTATTTTAAATTCATCAATATACTTTTCAGAATTATTAGTAATCCTAATATAATAATGATTTAAACTGTTATCCATATCAATAATTAAATTATTTAATGTTTAATTTTATTTATTATACTATAATATAATGTACAAATTAAAAAAGACAAGAAAAACAAGAAAAACAAGAAAAGCTAATAGAAAAAATAATATTAAAATATCAGGAGGTCAACTACCACCAGCTCCTGCAGGATTAGTAAAATTACCACCATTATCTTCTTTAGAAAATATGTATGAAGATCCTAGAAAAATTTTAAATCAAAAAGGCGGTTCATTGCCTCAAGGATATGTTGGTCCAACATGGGGAACTCTAGAAATAAGTAATTTTTTAATTTCTGACCAAAGTATTTCAGATTTTAAGAGACTATCTAGTAAACCACTTACGGATTGTGTTATAAGTGCACTACAAATTATAGGAATATTAGATTTTTTTACAGCTAATGTATTGAGAATTACAAAGATTGCATCAGGAGCAGGAATCGATGAAAATGAAATTGAATTAATATTTTCATTAAGAACAAAAAAAAGATTTATATTTATGCCAACAACAGACGTTAATGAATTTGCTCAATATGTTAAAAAACATTTACAACCTGGAAATGTAGTATTTTGTGGTGTAACATATATGTCTGGACAAAAACATGTTTTTTTAATTGGAAAGGATTTAAATGGAAGATTAATTAAAATTGACCCACAAGTTCCATATCCATTGTGTTTTTTGGAATCTAATGATGAATGTTATCAAAATTTTGCAGAAAATACTTCAGAGTATTGGTTATTATTTAACTATACGGGAGAGATGACACTTAATGAAGCATATGCACTTGGAATAGTAACAGATCCTACCTTTGTGCAATCCACCCCTCTTAATGGTTATTAATAATGTAAGATTATAATAGTAACTAATAAATATTTTTTAAAAAGAATTTAAAAAATTATTACTACATATAAGTAGTAATGTCTTTAGCATTAGATTCTGATATATATGAACCTTCAATTGGTGATGATGGTAATTATTATGATTACTTACCACCATCAAGTAAATTTTCATATGGATTAAGATGTCCTTGTGGTGCAAGAAAAGATCACGTATTTGATTCAAGACCTAGTTTTAATATTCATATTAAAACAAAAACACACCAAAAGTGGTTAGCAGAATTAAACGCAAATAAAATGAATTATTATACAGAATGTGAAAAATTAAAGGAGATAGTAAATTCTCAAAAATTAATTATTGCTAAAATGGAAAATGAAATAAATGTAAAAACAAAAACAATAGATTATTTATCACAACAATTGATGGCAAAAGATACTGGTAATAATGACATAATTGATTTACTATCATTTGACTAAATTATGGTTTGCTTTTTATGACAGTAGCTTTTGATATATTTTTTATTATTTTCTCTCTACTTTCTTCTTTACAATCCATAGCTTCAATTACCGTTTTACTATATTGATCAGACCTTTTAGAATCAGGATCATTATAATCAGGATATGTTTCTTTGAATGTCTTCATAAGTTTTTCATTTTTATATGCAATACCTTTAATCATTTTATTTAATTTTTTCTTATCATTTTCTTCCTTTTCCCATTGATTTTCATCTTTTACATAAAAGGTTTCTCTCTTTTGGTCTGTACAATGAATGGGTCTAATAGTTTCATCTAGGGAATTCAGGTTTTTAACTATAATATTAGAGATTCCTTCTACAAAACCCACCTCACCCACATTCATAAAATCACTCAATTGGAGTTTAATAGAGTCAACAAAGTCTGTAATATTCATAGCATTTTTACATGTTTCATTTAAAAAGAAATTTAAATTAAAAGCTTTGTTATGTGAATTTGTATGAGTAGTAGTATTATTGGTTGTATTATGTGTTCCATTTTTAACTATTTCTAAAATAATTTCTTTTAAGTCCGAATGTTCTTTAATTAATTCATTATTTTGTTTTAATAACATCATAAATATTTCCTTATCAATCGGACCTTCTTTAACATATTTTAAATATTCTTCTTGACAACTACAGATTTTTTTGTGTCTCCATAAACATTGACGGTGTTTATATTCTTTATTACAAAATTCACACGCAAAAATCTCTTTTTGCCCTTTAATGCACTGGTTTGCCCCTTTTTTGTCTCCAAAGTGCATTTTTATGTGTTTTGATGTGGATATATGGCGTTCCCAATTATATTTTTTACAGCATTTAAAGTCACAAGGTATACAAATATACTTTTCATTGCCCTTTTTGCCCTTTTTTTTGTCTCCTAAAGTCTCCATAATGTAGCATCAGATTTTATTTTTAAGTTTTTTTTTGAAAAAATTTCAATCACAAATATTTTTTTATGGTTTATTTTGTGACGATAAAAATCTGTTTTCATTTTTTAAAATTTTCTCAGTAAGGAGTTTTTGGGCATTCAATTTTTGGACATTTATTTTTGTCCATTTTCAAAAATCAAAAAACTTTTGCATTTTCAAAATGAAGAAATTTTCCTTCATATGTAGTGAAGGTTTTTTATGCTTTTTTTCAAGAATTCAAGAATTTCCCTACATTATGTAGTATACCGTCTTTAAGTAGGTTTAAAAATAATATATATTTTCTTTAAGTAGTTTTTAAATATATATTAATCCTCCGTCAAATCAATTACTGTGGCACGCTCATCATCATACTGTATTAATGGTAATCCTTTTAAACAACCTGGACATTTATGCGATGAATTTTCTAATGCAAATCCTTTCTTTGGGTCCCACCAACAATCTTTACATATTCTATGTGCAGCCTTTGGCCCATGCTTTACAAGACATTCTCTTGGAATAAATGTATCTTCTTTATTAACCATTTTTCCACATATACTACATTTTACTTTCTCTCCATTTCCTCCTCTACGATAACGAAGCTTTG